>MAAC01016719.1_pt1 | contig 30080 bp, 29 predicted proteins | sample 1115981 | NCBI WGS metagenome assembly MAAC01 (sample SAMN04961126, study PRJNA320927) | seawater metagenome | isolation source: sample BD02T64 sea water enriched with oil for 64 days | place: USA:Gulf of Mexico | collected 2013-07-27 | reverse complement strand
ATCATCTTTAAATAGCAAGATATATTTATCTATTAAGCTCTTTTATAATAATATTTTGAAAAGTTTTACTACTTACAATATCTAATCTTAAGATTTATGAACAATATTAACAGGAAAGAGTCCCATAAAAAACATGAAGACCTTGAAAGAATTTTTCCTGAGCTAGAATTAATTTTAGGGAGTTCTGAGGAAGAATTGTTAAAAGCTTATAGTAATCCGGCGAAAAAGGTTTATTTAATTGTAGGATGCGCTAGAAGTGGATCAACGTTATTATATCAATATCTTGCTAAAACTGGTTACTTTATGTATCCAACAAATTTTTTATCACGTTTCTACTATGCTCCTTATATTGGATATCGTTTACAGCAGGCACTTATTGATTTTGATTTAAAAGGAGAGGTTTTTCAAAATCTTGATGCTTTAAGCAACTTTAAATCTAATTTAGGTAAAACCAAAGGTCCAAAGCAACCGCATGAATTTTGGTACTTCTGGAACAGATTTTTTAAATTCAAGAATTTACAGCAGCTTAGTCAAAAGGAAATGAAAGATGTGAATTGGTCATTATTTTTAAAAGAACTACATGCATTAGAGGAAGCGTCAAATCGACCAATTTTATTGAAAGCAATGAATTTAAATTGGAATCTAGCTGATCTTGAACAAAATATACCAAACGTTCATTTTATTTACATAAAAAGAGATGTCCTTTATAATGCTCAGTCTTTACTAATTGCTAGAAAAAATTTTTATGGAAATTATGATGAATGGTATTCATTTAAAACTCCTAATTACTATAGTCTCAAAAAGTCTAAACCTACCGTACAAGTTATTGAACAAGTTCTAGCTAATAATAAAGCTGTTGAAAACTCTTTAAAATCGGTTAAAGAGTCAAATAAAACAATAATATCTTATTCTGATTTCTGTAATAATCCAAATAATTTAATAACGGATTTGAACAGTAAGAATGCTAATATTATCTATAAAAATTCTGATTTGAGCTTTGAAAATGGAAACAATATTAAAATCGATTCTTTACTTTATGATGAAATGCTATCTTATTTGACTAAAATAAAATAATATGTCATTTCAAACATTTAAAAATGAATTTGAAAAGATTTCAGTTGTTGAAAATGATAATTCGGTTACTAAATCACCTATAGTCAGTGTTTGTATACAAACATATAACCATGTAAATTATATAGAGAAATGTTTAGATAGTATTTTAAGTCAACAAACAGATTTTGATTTTGAAATTGTTTTGGGAGATGACGATAGCAAAGATGGAACTAGAAAAATATGTGAAAAATATGCTCTAAAATATCCATCTAAAATTAGGTTATTATACCACAAGAGAGCCAATAATATCGTTATTAAAGGCAAGCCGTCAGGAAGATTTAACATGTTATACAATTTGTATACGGCTAATGGTAAATATATTGCTTTATGTGAGGGTGATGATTATTGGATTGATGAATGTAAATTACAGAAACAATTTGATTTTTTAGAAAAACACACTAATTTAATTGCTTGTCATCATTGGCAGAGAAATGCAATCAAAATTGGTGAGAAATATGTTGAAGTAGAAAGCCCTAAAGATGGTTATTATTCAAAGCATATTGCAGGCGTTAAGGAGTTATTTGCTAATCAAGTTAGACTAAAATCAAGAACTTTAATGTTTAAAAATGTAATTAATATCTCTTATTTCTCATACTATTTTAAAGATGTGGCTTTTGGAGATGTTCCTCTGAGTTTTATTTTAGGAAAGCATGGTCATTTTGGTTTTATTAATCAAGAAATGGCAGTTTATCGGATAACGTTTAAGGGAGTATCAACAGCTGGTTTGAAAGAATTAGGTACAGAAAAGTTTAGAGTAGAACATTTCAAAAATTGGATAGAGATTTGGGATAAAGCTAATATATTTTATTCTTTTAAATATAACAAAGAAGCGGTTGATACCGTCAAGTTTTTTTTTCTAAAAATTATTACAAATTCACCGCTTAATTTTCTTGCATTGTTAAATATATTAAGCTACAACATTAAAAATAGAGAGTTATCTTTTTTGAAAACTTTCCCAGTATCAGTTTATATTGCAAAAACTTTTGGTAAGATGTACCTGAAGAAGGTTTATAAAACTTTAATTTTCAAACGTTGAAAGAGGAACAACTTGTATTTATTGTATCACAACCGCGAGCTGGTTCAACCTTTCTGCAAAATTTACTATCTAACAATCAAGATGTAAACACATGTAGTGAGCCGTGGATACTTTTACATTTTGCAAATCAATTCAAATCTGATTTGGTCACAGGTAAATACAATAACGAGTACGCAAATATTGCCTTTAAAGATTATTTGAGCAAACATGAAAAGTTTGAATTTAAAAATCATCTTAAGGCTCTTTTATTAAAAATTTACGAACCTCTATCAGTTGACCACAAAATAGTTATAGATAAGACGCCGCGTTATTGGGAAATCTTAGACGAGATAGTAGAGCTTTTCCCTAGTTGTAAAGTCATAGTATTAAAACGCGATCCTTTAGACGTGGTTAGATCTATTATTAGAACATGGAATATCAAGAACTTTGATGATTTATCTAGATATAAAAGAGATATTATAATTGGCCCACGTAGAATTCATGAATTTTGTATCCAACACAAAGAGAATGAAAATGTATATCAATTAAAATACGAGGATTTGATTACTGATACGAAATCTGTAACAAATAGTTTGTATAAATGGTTGCGCATAGATTTTAAAGACGAGTACCTTGATATAAAAAATAATTTAAAAACTAAAGGCTTATTTGGTGATCCATTTCAAAACGAAAATAAATTTACAGTTAACCAGACAAAGTCTAAAAAATTATCAAGTAAATTTGAAAAACTGTTGAAAGGATATTATAATCATTTGGGGACTAGTTTTTTAAGCGATTATGGTAACTATGATAAAAGAGCGATTGATTCAAAGAAAAGTATATCGTTTTATTATTACTTGCATTTAGCCAATGCTAATAATCTTGATCCAAATTATGTTTCATTTATCAGCAAATGTAAAAGACTTTTTGCCACTTTGTATATTAGATATTTGAACTGACGTTTGACAGTCCAGTTTATTCACAAACCTCCTAATTCCAATAAAGTCGCATAATTTATTTAGTATAAAGATCATGTTCTATAAACGTAAACAGCCTCTTGTTTTATTTTATTCTAGCCGTAGAGGAGGATCTACTTTGCTTGCAGAAATAATGGAAGCAGCAAGATCTACTGTTTATGTAGATCAACCATTTGATTTATGGAAGCCAGACACTGATAGAGGTCGCATCATAGCAAGTTTTTTGCCCAATAAACATCAAAGTCAGTTTTTTGAGATGGATGATCAAGAGAAAAATAAGATCACGTTATACTTAGATCATTTTTATAAGAAAAAGTTGTTGCATTTATCAACAGGAAAAAGAGCAAAACATATTGTTTTAAAAATTGTAAATGCACATGGATTGATAGATGAGTTGGCTACTTTAGTACCATCAAAAACTGTTGTTTTGATGCGACATCCTTTTTCACAGTCTTTATCTGTAATGAGAAATAAATGGGGCACTTGTGAGGCTGCATTCATTGAATCAACAACTTGGACAGATACATATCTAACTCTGGAACAACTTGCCTTTTCTAAAGAAGTATCAGAAAAGGGTACTTATTTTGAAAAAGCTGTTCTCAATTGGTGTCTAGAGTGGCATTATCCTTTGCATTATAGCAAAACAAAAAAACTCACATTGTATTATGAAGATTTAGTTTTAGATGGTGCAAATCATATCACTAGGTTGTATGAATTTTTAGGATTTAAGGAAATTCAAAATGGGGTAGCTATATTGAATAAACCATCTAAATCGTCAAATTTTAGTACAAAAGCGACAGTTGAAGGAATTAAAAACAACGATAAAAGTGCCATGCTTTCTAGCTGGAGATCCCAATTAGAAGAAAAAGACCTTGTCAATGCTCAAAAAATACTAGACGTATTTAACGTTACCGTATATTCTAGATTTTCAGATATTCCACAATTATGATTTCTATTATACTACCTACTTTTAATAGCTTATCGTTTCTCAAAGAAAGAGTAGACAGTATTTTAAATCAAACCTATAAAGATTGGGAATGTATAGTTATCGATGGTGAATCTACAGATGGGACATGGACTTATCTAGAAAAAATAGCTGTGAGAGACATGAGGTTTAAAATGTTTCAACATCCTCCTAAAGGAGTCTATAATGCATGGAATATAGGTGTTCAAAAAGCTGCAGGAGCATATGTTTATTTTGCAACTAGTGATGATACAATGAGTAATGACTGTTTAGAACATTTATTACATGGATTTGAGTTGGCACCAGAATGTGGTATTTCTCATTGCTGTTTGCAAATTATAGATGAATATTCTCAACCTTTAAAAAGCTATGATTGGAACACTTTTCCAGCTCAAGAATATTTTAAAAATTATAATTCAAGAAAACATATTCGTAAAGCACCTTTAACAGGATTGTTGTATGCAACTCATCAAACTGTTATTCATTCTTTTACGCAAGTTTTGATTTCAAAAAAAGTATTTGAGAGGTCAGGTTACTTTTTGGAAGATAAAGGGCCAGCAGCAGATTTAGAATGGGGCATGCGTGTAGGTCTTACGGAAGATGTAATTCATATACCTCGAGAGATGGCTACCTGGCGTGTGCATGGTAAACAATTAACAGCAATTGAAGTTGATGATACATATACCATACAACTAATTGAATTAATGCGTTTAGCGATTTGTAATTCTACTTGTACATCAGAGATAAAAAGCCTTAAGAAAGACCTTTTAGCCTGGAAAAAGATGTCGTTGTTTGCCAAATTATCTTTGTACGATAAATTGGTAAATTTGCAATTCTTGAACTTAAAAATATCAATGCGCTTGTTTCCAGATTTTCATAGAGCATTTGAATCTAGAGAAGCTTACCAATTCTATTTACAAGCAAAATTAGATTATAATAAAGAAGAATTAATTGAAATAATTAAATAATATGATTGTTCATTATACATTATTTCAAGGAAAGGAGTTCGGTAATGGCGCTTACAGGCGTTCCTTTCAGATTGCTTCACTATTATCAACACTAGACGAAGAAGTCATCACACTATCGAAGTATCCAGTTCAAAAGAACGATGTGAGCCTATTAGAACGTGTAAAATTGGCTTTTAGGTTCTCAAAGTTTTTAGGTTATCAAAAGCTAGATTTTAATACGTTACGTTATAAAGTTTTAGACATAATTTTATGGAAGAAATATTTAACTTCTTTAAAAACAAAAGATGAGGATCTTAAAGTTGTTATTGATCTCTCTTATTATTCTGATGAAGCATTAGTTTTTGCTTGTTATGAGTTAGGAATTGAAATGATAGGTATTTTACATAATATGGAGTCTCTTGTTCATCAGCAAAAATCACACTTGTCTGGAAAGGTCGCACCTGACTGGTTTTTTGAAGAGATTAATTTACTTAAGTTTTTTTCTTCAATATATACCATTTCAAGAGAAGAACAATGGTTGCTTTCTCTTTATGGAATTAAAGCTCATTATCTACCATATGTGCCGTCTGAAAATGTGATTTCAAATTGCTTAGCAATTAAAAAATTACGTCAGCACTCAGAAAAGAAGTACTATCTGTCCATAGGAACTGCCTCTAATCCTCCTACCGTTGAAGGGTTTAAAGAGCTTATTTATATTTTTGAGGGATTGAATTTGGATGAAAAACTGGTTATAGGTGGATATGACACTGAAAAGATGGCGTCTTTTTTAAGTAATAAAACAAAAAAGGTTTATCTAAAAGGGGCTTTAAGTGAAAAGGAATTAGAGCAAGTATTAGTAGAATGTAAAGCTATAATTATTCATCAAAAACCGACTACAGGAGCTTTAACAAAAATTCCGGAATTATTATTAAGTGGTATCCCGGTAATATGTAACACTTCAAGTGCAAGAAATTACTATTATTTGAATGGTGTTCATGTTTATAAAACTGGTAACGAGTTAAAAAAGATTTTAAAACATCCTAAATTATTAGCACCTTTTGATTTTAATTTAGAAAATAAGAATAAGAAATTTCTAGATGAGTTTAATTGAATATCAGCTTTGGAATTTTAACTATAAAAAGATCGAAACTAATAATTCTATTTTCATCTTAGCTTTTACAAATTCAGATTTAATTGTTATCCATTCACTTTGTTAGAGAAAAAAATATCCATTATAACCCCAGTATATAATCAAGTTGATTTTATAGAGCAAACAATACTGTCTGTGGTAGATCAAGGTTATTCAAATCTTGAATATATCATTATTGATGGAGGTAGTACAGATGGCACAATCGATATCATTAAAAAATATGAATCTAGAATTACTAGCTGGATCAGTGAACCTGATCAAGGGATGTATGATGCTATCGATAAAGGCTTTTCTCGATCAACTGGTGAAATCATGGCATGGATAAACAGTGATGATTTACTGTTGCCTAATGCTTTACATCACATGAATCACTTAATGACCGAGCTGCCACAGGTAGAATGGGTTCAAGGAATGAATAGTGCCATAGACTTGCAAGGTAACGTCATAGACTATCGTTACGGTGGTAAATTTAGTTTGATAAAATTTCTACAAAAAGATTACCAATATGTGCAGCAAGAGTGCACTTTCTGGAGAAAAAGTTTATATGAGCGAGCTGGAAATCGAATGAATACCAAATTAAAATTAGCTGGAGATTTTGAATTATGGTTTCGTTTTTCTCAAAACGCAAAATTATATAATTGCAAGTTAGACATCGGTACGTGGAGGGATCGACCAGGTCAATTATCTCGAGCAAATTTTGATAATTACGTAAAAGAAGCAGAGCGTATTATCGATGCTTACGTACTAAATGATGAGGAGAAAAAACGTTTGAATAAAATAAAAACATGGCGTAAAATTGCCAATGCAATAAAGAAAGCCTCTTTTTACAAACTCCGACTTTTTAATAAAAGACTGCATAAGTTGCATGGTGTTGATAGAGCAGATATTATTTATTCTCATAACTTGCAATCCTATATAATTGACCCAAAATCTTAATGTCCTCTAAGCCTAAAATATCCATCATCACACCATCCTATAATCAAGGGCAGTTTCTAGAACAAACTATTTTGTCTGTCTTAGGTCAGGAATATCCTAATATCGAATACATTATTATGGATGGTGGTAGTACAGATGCTTCTGTTTCTATTATAAAAAAATATGAGTCCCGACTTGCCTATTGGAGTTCTGGTAAAGATGGTGGGCAGGCTGCTGCGATAAATGCTGGATTTGAAAAAGCAACTGGAGAACTATTACTATGGTTGAACAGCGATGATATGTTGATGCCAGGTGTACTGGATTTTGTGGCAAAACAATATCAGGAGCATGGCGATGCTATTTACTTTGGTAACTGTATTCATTTTCATGAAATTAATCAAGATGCTCTAGATACTAGAGGAAGTGACGTTGTTACTGCTCATAAAAAGAAAGATTTAAAAGCAATTGACTACATCATACAGCCATCTTCCTTCTGGACTAAAAAAGTATGGGAGCAAAATGGTGTTCTCGATAGTGCGCTTCACTTTGGGTTTGACTGGGAATGGTTTTTAAGAGCCCAAAAAAATGGTGTGGCTTTTCACAGCTTTTCTAGACCGTTATCCTTATATCGTATTCATGAAGATCATAAAAGTGGTGCTAGCGGCGATAAGCGGCAAAAAGAATTGCTGCTTATTTATGAGCGTTACCATCGAGAAAATGCACTTCTTTTTCAAAAATTAATGCAAGAAAAAGTTTGGGATACTTCTATTTTTAAACTCTTTAAAAAGCTTTGTAAGGCTATAAACAGCAACTATTTTACTGATGCCGTTTTGCTGAAAATTTATAAGTACAATAAGTACAAGAATTATAAGACAAAAACGATAACCTCTGTAAGAGCCATGTTATAGGACATTCTAATATGAAAATCTCTATTATAACCATTAATTATAACGATGCCGTAGGACTGGAGCGCACCATAAAAAGTGTGCAAGATCAACATACTGTACCTTTTGAGCATCTTATAATCGATGGTGGTAGTACTGATGGAAGTAATGAAGTTATAGCAAAGAACTCGAATTATTTTAGTTTTACTATAAGTGAACCAGATCGTGGTGTCTATGACGCGATGAACAAAGGGATCAAAAATGCTACCGGAGATTACTTATTGTTCTTAAACAGCGGTGATGTTTTGTTTGACTCAGAGGTTATAGAAAAAGTAACGCCTCATTTAAGAAGTGCGCACGACTTGATTTATGGTGATCTTTATATGGTAGCTACAGACCGGCCTAGTTTTACACATACCTATCCTACATCACTAGATTTCACATTTTTTAAACATACGTCTTTAGGACATCCGTCTACATTTATTAAGAGAGAGCTGTTTAATGTACACGGTTTTTACCGTACCGATTTAAAAATAGTAGCGGACTGGGCATTTTTCTTAAAAGTGATCTGTATAGAAAAGGCGACTTATAAAAAAATAGATGTGACCATTTCTCGTTTTTATGAAGGTGGTATTTCTACAGCTGCTGCAACAGCGCAATTAAATAAAGACGAAATTAATAAAGTACTTCTCGAGAATTTTAATCTTTATGAAACTAGTTACAACCAGTTGATAGAAGAAAATAAAAATCGAGCCTTGGTGTATGACAAGCTTCATCCTCAAATAGGATTGCTTACAACTAATAAAATGTTGCTCCGCATTTTGAATGGATTTATTATGATACTTTCTACTCTTTTAAAGGCAAAACGTTCTTTATAAAGAGTTGTTAAAAAGGTTTAAAGGTTATGTTTGTGTTTCGCTTTCGCGAAAGCGGATAAATAATACCAGCTATACTTGTAAAAAAGTCTAATTTTGCGGCATGCTGGTATCTGCTATCATTCCATGTTATAATTCTCAAGCTACGATAGGTAGAGCTATTACTAGTCTGTTAACACAGACTGTGGCTATCGATCAGATTATAGTCATCAACGACGGTTCTACAGATGAGTCGTTACAAGTGGTGCAAGATTTACAACAAAAGCATTCTTCCATAATTGTTATTGATCAAGAAAATAATGGTGTTTGTGCTGCGAGAAACGCAGGTATAGAACAAGCTAAGGGAACTTACCTTTTAACACTAGATGCAGATGATTATTTTGAGGACACTTTTGTAGAAAAAGCATTGAAAAAGTTTGAGGAAGACGATCGTTATGGAGCTGTCATGTGTGGTTATGTGCGTGTGGTGAATGGTAAAAAAATCCTGCCTTACATTCCAGAAGAAATTACTTTTGAGTCTTGTTTACTACGTAATGGAGCTATTGCATGCTTGTTGTTAAAAAAAGAAGCTGTTTTAAAAGCAGGGCTTTATGATCTTGCTATGAGCGGTGGTCATGAAGATTGGGATTTAAACATAAGAGTTTTAAAATTAGGATACCGTTACGCAATAATTCCAGAGGTACTTTTTAATTATGTAGATACAGTAGGTTCTAGAAGTTATACTTCTATGGAACAAGATCTCGATCTTAAAATGCAACTATTTCATAAATATAGGGACGAGTATAAAAAGCTACACGAGTATTTATTTATTGAATTTTCAAAAGAAATAAGTAGGTTACAGCGACAGATTATAAAAATAAAGAGGCGCAAGTCTTTTAGAGTCAGTGAAAAAATAATCTCCCAGATTGACAAAATTAAAAGTATTTTCAAATAAGTAATATGATTTCAATAATAATACCTACTTATAATAGAGCCACGTATATTTTAGAGACGCTACATTCTATCAAAAATCAGACTTATAAAGATTTTGAATGTATTATAATAGATGACGGTTCTACCGATAATACTAATGAAGTTATAAGTGATTTTCTTTCAACAGATTCTCGTTTTAAGTATTATCACAGGCCTGATTCTTTTTCAAAAGGAGCCAATGGATCGAGGAATTATGGTTTTTCTTTATCTACAGGAAGTCTTATTAAGTTTTTTGATAGCGATGATTTAATGCTACCAGAGCATCTTGAAAAAAGTATAAAATATATTGAAGAAGGTAATTATGACTTTGTAGTTGGTGATTCTATCAATTTTGACAAATCAGGATTATTAAGCAAACCTTATAACTTTGATAGAAAAACTGCTTCCATTAGTGCCATGTCCTTTACAAATTATAAGGTGGCTTGGATAACTAATGATTTGCTAGTTAAACGTCAGTACGCAGAGCAATGCCAGTTTGCTGAAGGGATTAGAGATCAGGGAAGTGAGCATCAATTTAATATACATATTTTATTATTAACTACAAATGGGTATTTAATAGATGAAATTTTGAGTCACCGAAGGATTCATGATGATGGATTTGTAGAAAAGGTACATAAGGATCTTTTATTTGTGGATATTATGAATGCTGAGTTGTATTATGTGACTGCATTAAATCTTAAAGATTTAGCTCCTAAAAAATTGATTTTATGGTTGTTAGATTATCATCTTTCTTTAAGTTTTAAACTAGCCAAGATGAAGACTTGGCCAGAGAACATAATAGGAGCTACTCGATTATTACTTAAATATAAAAGTCCTAAAGCTTTTTTGTACCCAGTTGCTATAGGTATTACTTACTTGACTGGTAAAGGGTATCAACTAATCAAGTTTATCCGCTCGTAATAGTAAAGGAGCATTTACGTGTAAAATAATTAATAATTTATATTTTAAATAATTTGAGACAGCAATCAACCGCAGATACTACTGTAATCATCCCTTGCTATAATGATGGACGTTATATTTCTCAAGCGATTAATTCTATCTTGAATCAAACTGTTCTACCAGAAAAAATAATTGTTGTTGATGATGGGTCAGCTCAAGAAACAAAGTATGTGTTGCAACAACTAGATCATCCTTTAATTGAAATCATATATCAAGAAAATCAAGGTGTGGCAAGCGCCAGAAATAATGGAATTAAAAAAGCTACAACTACTTATATTTTAACCCTTGATGCAGACGACGCTTTTGAACCTACTTTTATCGAGAAAGCGTTGATTGCTATTAATAGTAAACCGGATATAGTTGCTGTATGTTGTTACTATCAAAAATATAGAAACGGTCAACCTGTGGACGATGTAATAAAACCTTTAGGTGGTTCGTGTATTAATTTTTTAGTTAAAAATAACGGTCATGCATCTGCACTTTTTAAAAAAGTGCGTTGGTCAGAGATAAATGGTTATGATACAAATTTCAAAAATGGCTATGAGGATTGGGAATTTTGGATATCTATGTTGCGTAATGAATTTAAAATGTATGTCATACCTGAAGTATTATGGAGATATAGAATAAAAAGTATTTCCCGTGATCAAATAGCAATGGCAAAATATGATTTAGAGCTTAAAGAACAGATTTTCGACAAACATGAAGATTTGTATCTTAAGCATTTTAAGAAAGTATATTTAGAATTAATTTGGCGTCAGAAAGCGACTTTACAAACTGTATCAAATATTAAGAACAATAGGTCATATAAATTAGGAAATGCGCTTTTAGCACCCTTAAGATTTTTGAAAAGTTTATTAAAGTAATACAAATGGAAAACACCACACCATTGGTTTCAATAATAGTACCTTGTTATAAACAATCTCACTTGTTAGATGAAACATTAGATTCTGTTATGAATCAAATCTTTAGTAATTGGGAATGTATTATAGTTAATGATGGTAGTCCCGATAATACCGAAGAGGTAGCTAAAAGGTGGTGTGACAAAGATTCTCGTTTTAGTTATATATGGAAAAGTAATGCTGGGCTTCCTGCCGCTAGGAATACTGGGATTAAAGAAAGTCATGGAATTTATATACTGGTATTAGATTCTGATGATGTTTTGCATCAAGATTATTTACTTAAAACAGTTGCTGTTTTAGAAGAGAAAGATAAATTGGGGATTGTTTCATGTAACAGATATTTTTTTAGAGAAAAAAAAGAAAATATCATTTATGAACACAAGCCGTCAGGAAGTTCCTATAGGGATCTCATGTTTGAAAATATCTTAATGCCATCTTCTCTTTACAGAAAAAAGTGTTGGGAAGAAGTAGGTGGTTATGATGAGACTATGATTAAAGGTTTTGAGGATTGGGAGTTTTGGATTGCAGTTACAAAAAGAGGTTGGAAATTTGAAATTATAGATGAGTTTCTATTTTATTATCGTAAAGCAGAGCAATCTATGCTTATTGATACTTTAAAATATCATAGAATAGATCTTTTAGAGTTTGTTATGAATAAGCATCAAGAGATATACTTGGAACATTTTAATAACACTAAAACCTATTTATTTTTTCTAACTCGATTGTATAGGAATTCTGAAATTAAGTATAAGTATTCGTTAGAGTATAAATTAGGTAAGCTTATTATGAAACCCTTTAAACTGCTAGGGTTATTTAAAAGCAATACAAGAGCAGCATCATGATATCTGTAGTCATACGAACTAAAAACCAGGCTAATGCGCTTTCATTTCTTTTAAAGAATTTGAGAGTGCGTTATGCAGGTGATATCGATGAGGTAGTCGTGATCGATAATTTATCTACAGATCATACAGCAACGGTATGCGAGCAATTTGATGCGCGGTTAGTGACGATAGAAAATTTTTCTTACGGTAGTAGTGCCAACCTTGCGGCACAGGAAGCTTCTCATGATATCGTGGTTATCTTTAGTGCCCATTCTTATCCCGTAAGTCATGACTTTTTTAAGGTTATTGCACAACGATTTAAAGAGAAGCCAGGCCTAGCAGGTTTGAGGTGTTTGCATAGTACTAATGATTATAGAGCCTATATCAATGAAATACAAGCTAAGGATGATCCTAATCGAGCAGGATTGATTTTTTCAGGTTCCGCTTTCGCGAAAGCGGTATGGAAAGAACATCCCTTTAGAGATGATGTCGCTACCTTTGAAGATAAAGAATGGTCTAAAAGAGTGCTAGAAGCAGGTTATGACATTGAATTTGTACCAGCGATTTTTCATTATGAAATCAATAGGAATAAAAAGCAACTTTTTTTTAGATTTAAAAATGATGTCATCGGCAATTACCAATTGTGGCATGAAGAGGTCACTGTAAAAAGTGCCTTTAATGGGCTGATCGCAAGTTTGTGGAGAATTGTAAAAGGAGCATTTATAGACATGTATTATGCTTGTAAGCGATTTTTCTACATTATAAAGTTTTTAAATAACAAGCCCAAAAAGTTTTAAAGTTGACCGTTGAATATACAATCAAAAATTAAGTTGAATAGAAAGAAGGTATTGATATTGGGACCGATTTCTGACTTTGGAGGAAGGGAAGTAGAGGTACAGCTTATTTCTAAAGCTTTAATTGAAGAATATGACATCGATTTAATTTCTACTCTTCCATTTACTTATAAATCTGTTGCTTTATTATCATCAGCTAATTATTCTTGGAATTCTTTGCAAGGATTGCTATATAAAAATTCAATAATACTACGTATATCTAGTCTGCTCACAAAGTTCTTTAACAGAAGAAAAGAAGTTCCTGAAAGTTTTATAAATAACGTGTTGACTTATCAATTAGTTGATCTGGATAAAAAAATGAAAAGCTATCTAGAGCAAGCTATAGCCTCTTGTGATATTGTTTTGTTTTGTGGTGAGTTTACATCAAAATGGTTAATAGAGTCTTTTGAAATATGTCAAAAATATCATAAACCAATTCTAGTACGTACAACAGGTCAAATAAAAAAAATACCAGAGTCGTTATTTGAAAATTTGCACATTCAACACCATATATTAGTTCATTCTGTTGGTAATTTTAAACGCTTGAAGACTATGTCTAATTTTAATCAGTCGATAATAGATCAAACTTCTATCGTTGAACCTGCGCTTTTAACTATTCCTACAAAGTTAAATAACAAGACTATTTCTTATGGATATATAGGTCGGTTTGGTAAGGAAAAAGGGATTGAAGATTTACTAAAGTTTATGGATGGTTCCCATAGAAAACTTGTTATTGCTGGTAGCGGTCCTTTACATAAAGAGGTAGAATCTCATTGCAAGCAAAATGAAAATTTTACAAACTTAGGCGAACTTTCCTTAGAAGAATTACATCTATTTTTTAATAAAATAGACGTATTGATCATCTCATCATTTGAAGAAGCAGGACCCTTAGTAGGTATTGAGGCAATGGCGGCTGGTAAGTTGATTGTTTCCACCAGAGTTGGTGCTATGCCAGATCGATTAAAGGATGTTAGAAATAGTTTTTGGTTTGATATAAAGAAAGAACAATCGTTTCTAGATGTTCTAGAAAAAATTGAGGGTATGGATCGTAACACCTTGCATGAACTAAAAGAAGAAAATCGAAAACACTATATTAAAAAATACAGCTTTAACGTAATTGCTTCTCAGTATCAAGAGCAAATTAAAAACCTAATAAATTGAAAATCCTATTCGTTTCCATGAATAACCATCATTTTAAAAGATGGGCAGAGCAAGTTGCTAGCGATGGTATGGATTTGTATTGGTTTGATGTATTAGATCAAGGAACAGCTGCGTCCTTATCGTTTATGCATCAAATTACCGGTTGGAAAAAGGGATTTTTAAAAAAACGTGGTCGTACACTAGTTAAAAGCAAATTTCCTAAGTTGTATCACCAGCTGGTAAAACGATATGATGTGTCTGTTGCTAGTGCATTTGAAAAAGCGCTACAAGATATTCAACCAGATATTGTACATTGTTTTGAAATGAAACTATCTGGGCTTAAAATTCTTCCTGTCATGCAAAAGAATTCTTTACCATTGATCTATTCTTCTTGGGGAACAGACTTATATGATCTGGATGTTTTAGAAATACGCAAAGAGCAAGCTAGCACCTTCTTAACCAGAGTAGATTATCTTATTACCGATTGTCATCGAGATGCTGGAATAGCTAAGGACTTAGGTTTTCAAAATATACATTTAGGAGTTTTTCCTGGTAATGGTGGTCTTGAGATATCAGACAAACATCGAATGCTAGTAGACCAAAGAGACTACATTCTCATTAAAGGATACGAAAGTGCGATAGGTAAGGCACTATCTATAATTAAAGCGCTAGAATTAGTACCACAAGAACTACTAGAACCCTTTAAGATTTTTATTTACAGTGCCGATGAGGCTGTGATAGCCTATATGCTTCAAAGTAAGACTTTAACCAAGCTGGCTTATAAAATTGTACCGCGTGCCGAAAATGTGCCCAACAAAGAATTGTTAGCTTACATGGGGCGAGCTGCCATTCATATTGCTAATAGTAATTCTGACGGCATGCCTAACGCCTTATTAGAAGCTATGTCTATGGGTGCCTTTCCTATACAATCTAACCCAGGAAATGTCACAGAAGAGGTGATTACTCACGGTAAGAATGGTTTTTTAATTGAAGAGGTGAATGATCATGAAAAGATAGCGCAACTTATTACAGAAAGTCTTGGTAATACTTCATTGCGTATGGCCGCTCAAGAATATAACATTGACTTTATTGCTAAGAATTACAATCGTACTACCTTGCGCTCTCAAATAATAGAACTGTATCGACAGGTTAAAAGGGTTTAAGAATTTTATATGAAAATTTCATTTCTTATAGTCACACGCCACCGGCCTGAAGAATTAAGCTTCACTTTAAATAAATTAAAACAGCTTATTCAACCAGAAATCCATGAAGTTCTTGTTTTTATAGATGCTTGTCCTGAGACGGAGCGAATTGTTTCAGAATTTCCATGGGTAAAATGGTATACCTCTGGAGTACAGCTAGGAGCATCTCCTGCGAGAAATAAGCTGTATCCATATGCCGTAGGTGAAATCTGGATAGGGCTGGATGATGATGCACATCCATTGGGAACTGATTTTATAGATCAAGTGTTGTCTCGCTTTCGCGAAAGCGAAAAAACTGCCATCATCGCGTTTCAAGAAGTGCGAGGTATGTTTAACAATGATCAGATTGCTATAGAAACAGCTCGAGAAGGAAATGCATTTTACGCTAGTGAATTTGTAGGATGTGGATTTGCTATCAGAAAAGATATTTATCTACAAACGAATGGTTTTCCCATATGGATGGATATTTATGGAGAAGAAAGTGCCCTTTCACTAGAGGTTATAGATTTAGGATATGACATCATTTATGATTACTCTATTATGGTAAATCATCGTAAAGATGTTGTGAAAAGAACCCTAGAAAATAAAAATTACTATAGGTTTGAAAAGCAACTGGTAAATGTGGTTAAATTTTATCTAGTATATTATAAACAGCCCACGTATTTAATTTTCAGAGCAGTATTTCATAATTTTAAAAAGTATGCTATTACTGATTTCACTTACTTAAGGCGATTTCTAAAAGCTATATTTGCCTTAATTATTTCTTTGCCTGATACGTTATCCCATAGAAATCCAATGGATGATAGTTCCATTAAAAGATTCAGATCTCTGAAAGCTCCATTATATCAATAGAACATTAATAAATCTGTGCAAAGGTCTATATTTAATTAGGTTGTTGAATAGTTTACTTATTTTTGTAACCTAAATTTGTTTATGAAATCCATAGGATTTATCCCATTACGTGCCGGCTCCAAAGGTATTCCTGGTAAGAATAAAAAAAAGCTTTTAGGAAGACCTCTTTTTTGTTGGACGCTAGGTGAAGCCATCGCCTCAAAACTTGATGAGGTGTATATCTATACAGATGATCAAGATATTCTCGCATTCATAGAAAAAGAATACCACTGGACCGATAAGGTTCATGCGGTGAAAAGAAGTGACGCCAGCGCTACAGATACTGAAAGTACAGAAATGGCTATAATGGAATTTGTAAACAAGCACGAATCAAACTTTGATTTATTTTGCTTACTTCAAGCGACTTCACCTTTTACCACAGCTGTTGATATCAATAACTGTCTGGACGCTGTTGCAAATGGTAAGAACTATGACAGTGCCTTAACCGTAGTAAACTCTCATCGATTTACCTGGCATGCTGATGGTACTCCTAAAAACTATGATATTTTCAATAGACCTAGAAGACAGGATTTTGAAGGTTTGCTTATAGAAAATGGAGCTTGTTATGTAACTACTGATTCTGCTTTACGCGAAAGCAAGAATAGAATAAGCGGTAATATAGCAACAGTCCCTATGCCAGAAGACAGTCTTACCGAGATCGATTCTTTAACTGACTGGAAAATAGTTGAAGAATTACTAGCTGCTCGTTTAAAGTCAAAGAAACAAAGTGAAAAAATTACTCACTTTATTCTAGATGTAGACGGCGTTTTTACTGACGGCTGTATCTACTATGGAACTGAAGGTGAGTTGATGAAAAAATTTGACATGCGTGATGGAATGGGACTAGAAATTTTACGCCAGTATGGAGTAGAAGTGATGGTGATGACCTCAGAAGATTCGCAAATCGTTGCTAGCCGTATGAAAAAGTTAAAAATTGAAGATGTGTTTCTAGGTGTAAAAGATAAATACAGTTTACTCTCTAGAATAGTTACTGACAGGAACTTATCATTCTCCAACATTGCCTACATAGGTGATGATGTTAACGATATGGCAAATATTTGTGCTGCTGGCTGGTCGTTCACACCTGCAAATGCTACACAACCCATAAAAAATCATGCAGATGTTATCTTGCAAAATAATAGTGCCGAAGGAGCCATCCGTGAGGCTACAGAATTTATAATAAAATATAATGGCAGATACAAAGTATAGCGGTACCGACGAGAGTTATAGTTTATTGACCATTAAATTTAATGATAGAAGAATATTTGGACTGGATATTTTGCGATCATTGGCGATTCTTTTTGTTGTTATTGGTCATGGAGGATATCTATTGGAGTCAGAGTATTTTAAATATATTAACTTTTTTATTTTCGATGGTGTCTCTATTTTTTTTGTTTTAAGTGGTTTTTTAATTGGCGTTATATTAATTAAGATCTTAAATAATGATAACCTCTCCACCACACATCTAATGGACTTTTGGTTTAGAAGGTGGATGCGTACGCTTCCAAATTATTTTTTTGTGCTATTTATTTTATTAGCGCTGAATATGTTATTTACTCCCAGATTTGTGATGTCGGATAAAATATATTACATATTCTTTATTCAAAACTTCAGTTCAATTCACCCCAATTTTTTTCCCGAAGCTTGGAGTTTAAGTATAGAAGAATGGTTCTATCTACTAATTCCTACAATTTTGTTTATCAGTGTTTATTATTTGAGATTAAAGATTGGAATCTCGATAATTGTAACAGCAAGTTTGATAATCTTATTTTCTATCTATATGAGGTACATAAGATTTAATGCGGGATTAATTGATGATGAAGAGTCATGGAATTATCTTTTACGTAGTCAGGTGATTACAAGATTAGATAGCTTGCTATTTGGTGTGTTGGGTGCCTTCTTTTATTTATATCGTTTCAAATATTGGAATAAATATAAAGTTGCTTATTTTGGCGTTGGAATTGTTATTTTGATCATGAATAAATTCAATATCCAGCATTATCAACCCTACGGCTTTTATCAAAGCGTTGCACTTTTTTCAACTAATTCTTTTGCTACCTTGCTATTGCTACCTTTTTTGAACTCAGTAAAAACTGGTAAAGGTGTTTTTTATAAAATAATTACTTTGATAAGTTTGATCTCGTACTCTATGTATTTGACTAATCTATCTGTAGTTCAGTACTGGATTCTTGAATCTATTGATTGGGAACTATTAATTTCAAATAGCTATCTTTTAATTGTTTTAAAGTATTTTGCTTATTGGTCATTTACCTTAGGAATATCAATTTTAATGTATAAGTTTATAGAATTACCTTTCTTGAGATTGAGAGATAAAATAATGATTATATGAGTAAATATAAAGCGCCCTATGTTATCGCAGAGATAGGTGGTAATCACAAAGGCGATATGGAGATTGCTAAAGAACTAATTAAAGTAGCGGCTATTTTCTGTAAAGTAGATGCTGTAAAGTTTCAAAAACGTCATAATATTGAGTTATTGACTAAAGAGCAATACGAGGCACCACATCCTAATCCGGTAAACTCATATGGAGATACGTATGGAGCGCACAGAGAATTCTTAGAATTTGATGTACACCAGCATGCAGAATTAAAGGCCTATTGTGAAGAAGTAGGTATCACTTACTCTACCAGCGTTTGGGATCTAACTAGTGCCAAAGAAATAGCAGGTCTAAACCCTGAATTTATTAAAATACCAAGTGCTTGTAATAACCATTATGAGATGCTGGGCTGGTTATGTGAAAATTATAGTGGCGAGATTCACTGTTCTACAGGAATGACGACTAAGGATGAGGTAGAAGAACTCGTAGCGTTTTTTGAAAAGCATCATCGTGCAAAAGATCTTGTACTGTACAACTGTACATCAGGTTATCCAGTGCCATTTCCCGATGTGTGTTTGCTAGACATTACCACCATGATTCAAAAATATGGTGATCGAGTAAAAACAATTGGATTCTCTGGACACCATTTAGGAATTGCTGTAGATGTTGCTGCATATACACTAGGCGCAAATGTGGTAGAGCGTCATTATACACTAGATCGTACCTGGAAAGGAACCGATCACAGTGCCTCATTAGAACCAGCCGGAATGAGAAAACTAGCTCGTGATTTAAAAGCGGTACATCAAGCACTAGACTATAAGGCTACAGATATTTTACCTATTGAGCAAGTGCAACGTGATAAGTTGAAGTATAGGAAGTAGTCGGTGAATCTTTGAGTTGGTGAGCTGTGAGTTCTAAATAATTTTTATTTTAAAACTTAAACTGTACTGTCAATTCGAGCAATTCGATGTACTCCGTATAGCCCTATTGAGAACGATTTAATGTTTCAACAGTTTTCTGATTTAAACTCTACTTCGACAAGCTCAGTATGACAATTTTATAAGATATTTGCTTGTATGGTTAAAAATATCAAATCCAAAGTATTCATCCTCTTCCCAGATGGTGTAGGGCTGCGTAATTTTGCATTCACTCAATTTAAGGAAATCGGTGAGCGGCAAGGCTTTGATATCACCTACTGGAACAACACGGTTTTCTCCTTAGAGAAGGAATTGGGTTATCCAGAATTAAAAATTGAAAGTACGAGGATACATCCTAAAACACCGGTAATCAATCATGCTCGTAAAAGAGTGGAGTTATCGCTTTCGCGAAAGCGGACTAATGATACAGTTTATCCTACTTATAGGTTTCCATTGAAGTGGAATAGTTTAAAGAATATAGCCAAAAGTTCTTTCGTAAAGTTTCATGAAACCTTTAGCGCTACACCAAAAGGCTGGCAAGGTTTGATGGATCAAATGAATGCTGCAGAGCGTTCCACACAACGGTATCAAGAAGTAAAGGCTCAATTAGAGCAACATAAGCCTGACCTTGTTTTTTGTACCACTCAGAGAGCGACACAGGCTATTGCACCTATACTTGCGGCTAAAGATTTGGGAATAAAAACCGCTTGCTGGATTTACAGCTGGGATAACCTGCCTAAAGGAATGACCACCATTGAAACGGACTACTACTTTGTCTGGTCTGAATTGATGAAATCGCAGCTGCTGGAGTATTACCCTAAAACCAGAGAAGAACAAATTTTTGTTACTGGGACGCCTCAATTTGAACCTCATTATGATGCTTCTATATTGCTCACACGGAAGCATTACTGTGAACAGCATGGTCTAGACGAGGATAAGGATTATATCTGTTTTTCTGGAGACGACACGACTACTTCACCATTAGATCATTTGTACCTTAAAGACACTGCTGAGGCTGTTCAAAAATTAAACGATCGTGGATATAACATAGGTATCCTATTCCGTCCCGTTCCCGTAGATCATTCTGATAGGTATCGAGATGTTTTGGATCAATATGATGACATCATTACTACGATTAAACCCTTATGGAAACCTATGGGCGAGCAGTGGAACCAAGTGATGCCTACTAAGGAAGATTTTGCATTACTAGTAAATACGTGCCACCACTGTGAACTGGTGGTTAATATATGTTCCAGTATGGTTTTTGATTTTGTGGCGCACGATAAACCTACTATTTATCCAAATTATGAGCAGCCCGAACTTAAAAAAGGGATACGAGATATAGGGCAAAATTATAAGTATGTTCATTTTAGAACAATGCCCGCTGATGCTGTGGTTTGGGCACACAAAAAGGAAGATATTTGTACAGGTATTCAACAGCTTTTAGAAAAAGTAGTTGATCCCGTACCAGTTTGCAAATCGTGGTATGGCATTATAAACAAACCAGAATCACCTGAAAAAGCTAGTGAGCGTATTTGGGAAGGGATTCAAAAAATTCAATAGAATGCTATTTAATTCTATTGAATTTCTTCTATTTCTACCAGTATGTTTTATAATATACTGGTTTGTAGTGCAAAGAAATCTTAAATTACAGAATGCCTTTATTCTTTTGGCTAGCTATTTTTTTTATGGATGGTGGGATTATCGATTTCTGGCATTAATCGCCTTTAGTACTGTAGTAGATTATTCTATTGCCATAGTAATGGGTAAGACACAATCTGCAAACAGAAAGAAACTACTATTGCTTACTTCACTTGCTATCAATTTAGGGTTGCTAGGATTTTTTAAATACTACGGATTCTTTATTGATTCTTGGGTAGATGCATTTAGTGCTTTAGGTATAGAAATGCATAAAAGTACTCTTAATATTATATTACCAGTAGGTATTTCATTTTACACCTTTCAAACGCTTAGTTACACTATAGACGTTTATAGAAAAAAGCTAGAACCCTCTAAAAACTTTATCAATTTTGCAGCTTATGTTGCGTTTTTTCCACAATTGGTGGCAGGTCCGATAGAACGTGCTACTAATTTATTACCTCAGTTTTCTAAGAAAAGAGTGTTTAAAGAAGAGCTAGCTATTTCAGGTATTCATTTGATTATTTGGGGACTTTTTCAAAAAGTAGTGATTGCTGATAGCTGTGCACCTTACGTAAACAGCATATTTGATAATTATGAGAACATGAACAGTTTGAGTCTCATACTAGGAGCGGTTTATTTTGCTTTTCAGATTTATGGAGATTTTGCTGGTTATTCAAATATAGCGATAGGTACAGCAAGGTTGCTAGGATTTGACTTGATGCGTAACTTTAATTACCCTTATTTCTCTAGAGATATGGCCGAGTTCTGGAGACGCTGGCATATTTCATTGTCTACTTGGTTTAGAGATTATTTATACATACCGCTGGGTGGTTCCAGAGGAAGTAAATGGTTGCAATTAAGAAATGTGATGATTATTTTTCTAGTCAGCGGTTTTTGGCATGGTGCAAATTGGACCTTTGTATTTTGGGGCTTTTTACATGCTTTATTTTTTGTTCCAGTTTTATTATTAAATAGAAATAGGAATCATTTAAATCAAGTAAGTGAGAACCGAATTTTACCTAGCTTGAAAGAATTAGCTCAAATGTTAGTAACCTTTTTGCTAGCATGTGTGGCATGGGTGTTTTTTAGAGCCTCAACTATTAGAGAGGCTTTTGATTACTTGAAACGTACATTTGCTACATCTGGCTTTGATATTCAATATTTAAATATTGAACGTTATAGTATCGAAATGCTTTTGATATTATTTGTATTTATCACCTATGAATGGTTCCATAGAGATAAAGAACACCCATTTTATGGAAAATGGAAATGGCTAAAAATTGCTAGTATTATACTTATGTTGCTTACTTTAGGTGTTTATTCAAATCATCAAGATTTTATATACTTCCAGTTTTAGATGAGTAACTTCTTAAAACATATCATAGCTGTTATTATCATTACGATTGCTAGTGCTTACTTGCTGGAATCTGTTTATACATATGCATTTACTACTGGATTTTCTAGGAATAAAACGCAGTATGTGGTGCAATTAAAAGATACGCACATTGATTATGTTTTTTTAGGCAGTTCTCGAGTTGAAAATCACATAGACTGTGAACTGGTTACTCAATTAACAGGTAAAAGCTGTATTAACTTAGGGCTTCAGGGCAGCAAAACAAATGATTCTGCCGCTTTATTACAGATATTGAAAGACAATAACGTTACCTATGATCAGGTTCTTTTTCAATTAGATTATGCAGTGAACTTTGATTCTTACGCGCCTGCCTTTATTTCTTCTATAGCGCCCTATCAAAATACAAAAATGATAAGTAAAGATTTAAAGAACCAATTAGAAATGCCATCTATTCATCTTCCATTTGTGCGCTATGCAGCTAACGATAAAATGATAGGATTAAGAGAAGTGGTTTTACAGCTTATTCAAAAACCTTCAAAAGTTAATTTTACTAACGGATTTCTAGGTATAGACCGTATAGGAACTGCCATGAAAGGAACTTTACCTCAAACCGTTACTACAACTAATAGAGGTGTTCAAATAATGAAAGAAGTAGCACCTACATCTCTCTTGTTTTACACAGCTCCTTATTGTAAAAGTGCTTCTAATAGGGATGTTTTTATGAAGGAATTACAAAAGATTTACCCAGAAGTTATTAGTTATATAGACCTATTTGATTCCACAGAATCTTATTTTGCAGATTGCGGTCATCTAAATAGAGAAGGAGCAACTGCTTTTACTAAACAACTTACAGCAGATTTATTATTACATCAATCTAAGAACTAATGCACATTGCTTATATCACACCAGAGTATCCACATGAATTGACACGTGCTAGTGGTGGAATGGGGACCAGTATTAAAAACTTAGTTCATGCGATTGTTAACACGGGACATCAAGTAACACTATTTATTTACGGACAAGAAATAAGCCAGGTGTTTGAAGAAAATGGTATTGTTTTTCATCTCATAAAAAAACAAAGTTATCCTTTCCTTGGTTTTTACCGTCATCGCAAATTTATTCAGAATTATATCAACACTCACGCAGTAGCTGTAGATATTCTAGAAGCTCCAGATTGGACTGGAATTACTGCTTTTATGTACCTGAAAAAGCCTCTTGTTATAAGGTTTCATGGAAGTGATACCTATTTCTGTCATCTAGAGAAGAGAACACAGAAGTTTAAAAATAAATGGTTTGAAAAACTAGGCGTTCAAAAAGCAACAGCTTTTATAGCACCTACTACTTATGCTGGTGAAAAAAGCATGGAGCTGTTTCATCTACCTAAAGAAAGGCTATCAATCATTCCATATGGTATTGCGCTAGAAAATTTTGAAAATGACCAGCCAGAAACTTTTGAAACTTATAGAGTCCTTAATATAGGAACATTGATTCGAAAGAAAGGCGTATTCCAGCTTATTGAAATGTTCAACAGGCTGATTGAAATAGAACCTAAAAGCACACTTATTTTTATAGGTGCTGATAGTGGTGACATTCAAACTGGATCAAATTCTACATGGGAATTGATGCAAAATCAAATGACTGAAAAAGCCGCATCTCGAATTACCTACTTGGGTAAAATCCCTTATGAATTAGTTCAAGAACAAATAAAAAGAGCACATGTTTGTGTTTTCCCATCGTTTGCTGAAACCCTAGGAATGGTCACCATTGAATCTATGGCACTACAAAAAGCCGTTGTTAACACCAGTATAGGTTGGGCAAAAGATATAATAGATCATGGTGTTGATGGATTTATGCATCATCCAGATGATGTAGATGCCTATGTAGAAACTATTAAGGAGTTGTTTGACAATAAGCAGTTGGTCCGTTCCATAGGTAAAGCTGGCAGAATGAAAACTGCAGAAAAATTTGATATTTATAAGACCGTACATCAAAATATCGAATTTTATAAACGTATCTGTTCCTTATGATAACTCTTGTTTATCATAACGGTATTGCTATTACTGAGCATTATAGTGGGTTGCCTATTGTTAAGGCTATCTATAAATGTGCTCAAGAGCATCCTGATGATTATCTTTTGATTTATGAAAAAGATACAGATATTGAATCATTTCAAGCACAATTACCAGAATTGAATCACCGTGCTTATTTTATCTCTAATTATAATTCTGTCAGTGAAGACCTAGGATACGTAGAAGATGGACCATTTATTAAAATAAATAAAAATGTTATTTATCCCACGTGGTTAAAAAGTACTGCGATCGTTTGTATTCATTCACAGCTTGTAATTATGACTGAGGACTCGCATTCATCAGAGTCTAATTATTTGTATTGGGTTAATTCCATTGGTAAAACATCGTTATCATTAGGAGTTTTAAATTACCAAATACCTTTTATAGAAGAAAACCAGTGTTTTAATGATAAACAGCTATATAAATTTGTAAGACAGCATTATAAAACTCGATGGCTTTTTATTTTACTACTATGTCATCTATGGTATGAGAAACGTTTTCCTTTATTGGCTTTCATGAATTCCTTTTTTCACTCTGCTATTTTTATTAAGGCAAATGTAAGTAGCTTACAAAATCATGAAATTGAAAAAATAAACGATGATTTTATTTATGATGTAGTGATTCCTACAATGGGTAGATCTAGTTATTTAAAAGATGTTTTAATAGATCTTAATAACCAGACAATGTTACCCAATACGGTAATTATTATTGAGCAAAACGCAGATAGCCTTGCCACTAGCGAGCTTGATTTTATACAAAATGAACAATGGAATTTTAACATTCAACATGAATTTACCCATATCACTGGAGCTTGTCGTGCTCGTAATAGAGCCATAAGTTTGAGCAAATCAAAGTGGATTTTGTTATTTGATGATGATGTTAGAGTTGGCGAAGGCTTTTCAAATCAGATATTTGAGTTTATTCTACATACAAGAGTCAAATGTTTGACCGTTTCTTGTTTACAAAAAGGGGAAAAAGAAAAAAATCATACATTTTTACAATGGCCAGCTTTCGGTTCTGGATGTTCTATAGTTCATAGAGAGGTCATAGAGAAATGCAAATTTGATATGGCTTTAGAACATGGATATGGAGAAGATGTAGATTATGGTATGCAAATACGCAATGCAGGATATGACGTGATTTATGTGCCACATATCAACATGCTTCACCTAAAAGCGCCCGTAGGAGGTTTTAGAAAGCCACATTTTTTTCCATGGCAGGAAGACGCTATTCAGCCCAAGCCTTCACCACAAATTATGTATCATCGTAAGAAGAATTACACAGCTAAACAATTGCTAGGTTACAAATTGACTTTATTTATTAAGTTTTATAAGGATTACTCTATTAAAAATCCGCTGTCGTATTATAAGTATTTCAAAAAGGCATGGAGTAAAAGCATGTATTGGTCTCAAAAATTAGCGAAGGATGCAGAAGTATAAACTAAGCCTAATCATTTGCACTTATATGCGACCTAAACCTTTGACCAGGTTGCTAGAATCTGTGATGATTCAATCTAAAGTGCCAGATGAAATCTTGATTATTGATGGTTCTACAAATGATGATACGGGATCTCGCTTTCGCGAAAGCGGAAACTCTATCATCAAATATCACAAAGTGCCACCAGAACAACGCGGCCTGACCAAGCAGCGTAATTATGGAATAGTACGAGTACAAGAAGATATGGATATCGTAGCTTTCTTAGATGATGACACGATTCTTCACACCAATTATTTTGAGAACCTGATGGACACCTATACTCAATATCCTAAGGCATTAGGTGTAGGCGGCTATATAACTAACGAAGTTTCCTGGGAACCATCCTCTCAAGAAAATGCAGCAGACCTGAATCACTTTTATTATGATGGCTACCGTCGTAAAGAAAGTAGTCGTTATAAACTAAGAAGAAAACTTGGTCTTGCTCAAGAAACGCCACCAGCGGTGTATCCCGAATTTGGACATGGCAGGTCCATAGGTTTTTTGCCACCATCTGGTAAAATATATAAAGTGGATCAATTAATGGGTGGTGTTTCTAGTTTTCCTCTGTCAGTTTTAAAAGAGCATAGATTCTCAGAATATTTTGAAGGTTACGGTCTTTATGAAGATGCCGATTTTACTTTGCGATTATCTCGTATAGGAGATTTATATGTGAATACAATGGCGCAATTAGAGCACCATCACGATGCCTCTGGTAGGCCTAATAAATATTCTTATGGTAAAATGGTAGTGCGCAATGGCTGGTATGTATGGCGAGTCAAACATCCTGAGCCATCATTTAAAAGTAAGCTTAAATGGTATCAAATCACTATTTTGCTAATTGCTATAAGAATTCTCAATATCTTTACCACTAGCGAGCATAAAGAAGCATTTACTGAGAGTTTAGGTAGGATTGCAGGATGTTTGAGTTTAATTGTAAGCAGTCCTAAATTTGATAGGACATAATTTTTATGATGATTAAAAAGATACTTGATTTTCCTTCTAAAATATTTGAACATAGCAGTATACTGGGTTGGTCAGGATTCCAGTTGCTTTTTAAGAGAGGTCTGAGGTCAAAAAAGCTAATAAGAGTCAAGCCGAAAGGTTATCATAATGCAGTTTTTTTAAGACCAAAAACTACTGACATAACGGTCTTTTATCAGGTTTTCTTGGCACAAAGCTATCAAATAAATATTCCTCTTAATCCTAAGATAATTATAGATTGTGGTGCAAATGTAGGCTTGTCTTCTGTGTATTTTGCTAATAGATTTCCTGAAGCACAAGTTGTGGCAGTAGAGCCAGAATCTGATAACTTCAATGTTTTAATAAAAAATATTTCTTCATATAAAAACATTATTCCGATTAACAAAGGTATCTGGAGTCATGAAACAAATTTGAAGATCTCTAATGATCAACTCGGTTCTTGGGGTTTTACCATTGAAGAATCTGATAAGCCAGAAAAAAACACTATTCAAGCCACTTCTTTAAAAACTATTATGGATGCTTGTACAGTGAATTCAATTGATATTCTCAAAATTGATATAGAAGGGTCTGAAAAGGAATTATTTGAAAAAAATGTCGATTTATGGTTACCTTATGTAAAGATATTGATTATCGAACTACATGATGGATTGAAAGCTGGTTCATCAAAATCGGTTATGAAGGCTGTATCAAAATATGATTTTTATCATATTAGAAATAATGAGAACTTGATTTTTTATTTTAACTAGGCCTCATAATAAATAATACGGTAACATTTCCTTTTATGAAATTAGAACTATCTGTTTGGACTCATCATTTAAACCATTTACTGTATTCTTATCACTATTACTGTATAGCAAATAATATAAAATTAAATGTGTTTTTCAATAAATCTATTATGCATAATGGAGCATTGTTGCATGTAGATTCTAAAACCATATTTTTCGATTATAGTGACGACGTAATTTTTTTAGAAAATCCAAGCAAATACAATTTCTATTTTAAAAGATCCTTGAGTATTTATACAGAAATAGAAAATGTTTATCCATTAAATTTTAATATCCCGTTAAGCTATAAAACCATAAGTTTATTACAAAAGCTACAAAAAGAATTTCTATTTCATAAGCATAATAAAGTTGAATTTTACCGAGCTCTAGATGTATTTCACTTAAAATCAAATTCTGCCCACTCGTTGCTAGATGTAAGAAAATTAAGTGAAGATGTTTCTAGAGGAAATGGTGAAGCACTTTATTACACCAGACTCTGGAATCCTAATTCCACTAATGATCCTAAAGAAAAAGAGCGCCGTATCATTCAAAATGAATTTAGGATAAATGCTTGTAGGATTATAAAAAAGACATTTAAAAGTGCTAAAACTGGCCTATATCCAGACTCTTTTTCTGTAAAATGTGCAGCCGATGTTGTTTTAGATCTTAAATCTTGTAAAAAGAGTAATTACTTAAAAACTCTCAAACAATTTAGTATAGGTATTGCAGACGATGGATTGAAGGACACTCCAGGATGGAAAATTGGTGAATATGTATTGCATGGAAAAGCGGTAATTTCAACACCGATTCAAGTGCAGATTGATCAATTTGAAAACGGTAAGAACTATTTAGAACTTTCTGATAGATCTGCTTACTTAGAGTTGCCAGATAGAATACGAGAATTACAACGAGATGATGCTTATTTACAAATGGCAAAGGCTAATCTGGACTGGAGTAAACAATATCTACATCCTAAAAACTATTTCATTAGGATTTTAGAAATTATAAAAAACTAAATACGAATCGAATCTTGAAATTTCTTGTAATCACAGACGCACATTTGATCCAGCAGGATGGCAAGAAGGTAGCCTATGCTCCATATGTAAAGGAGATGGACCTTTGGATGCGTCATGTTGATGAGGTTACTTTTATTTGCCCAGATACTATTAAGGGAACACTATTAGCTCAGGCTTTTCAGAGACAAGATTTTAAACAGATCGGATTACGACGACTAGAATTTCATACGTTCTGGATTGCATTGATTTCTATATTGACGGTTCCTTATCAGTTTTTTGTTTTGTGTTTCGCTTTCGCAAAAGCGGATCACATACACTTAAGATGTCCTGGTAACCTAGCCTTGCTGGCTAGTATCGCACAAATCTTATTTCCTTCCAAAAAGAAAACAGCCAAGTATGCTGGTAATTTTGACCCTAATGCTGCACAACCTATCGCCTACAGGTGGCAAAAAAGAATTCTTTCCAATACATTTTTGACTAAAAATATAGACATACTTGCCTATGGAAAATGGCCAGATCAATCTGAAAATGTTATGTCCTTTTTTACAGCTACCTACAGAAGAAATCAAATAACCGCTCTTTCCATAAGAGACTGGAATGGACCTTTTAAGTCGGTATTTGTAGGAGCTATGGGAGCTAATAAACGACCGTTAGAAATACTTGAGATTATTAAATCACTTACTAAAGATGGTATAGATATTTCTATTGATTATTATGGTGATGGACCGTTAAAAAATGAGATGGCCGTGAAGATTGATGAGTACAACTTGCATGATAAGGTTAGGTTACACGGCAATGTCGATAATAGCATAGTTACAGAAGCTTATAAAAATGCTCATTTCTCTTTTTTGCTTTCTAAGAGTGAAGGCTGGCCCAAGGCCGTTGCCGAAGCTATGTTCTGGGGTTGTGTGCCTGTGGCAAGTGCAGTAAGCTGTGTGCCATGGATGTTGGGTTGTACAAATAAACAGCTGCAGCGGGAAGAGGCTG
>MAAC01013451.1_pt1 | contig 30080 bp, 20 predicted proteins | sample 1115981 | NCBI WGS metagenome assembly MAAC01 (sample SAMN04961126, study PRJNA320927) | seawater metagenome | isolation source: sample BD02T64 sea water enriched with oil for 64 days | place: USA:Gulf of Mexico | collected 2013-07-27 | reverse complement strand
CAGACAGTCATATAGTTTGGGAAGAAAATGAAAAGAATTGCGATAGTTGGGTTGGCAAATTTGTTTCCAGGTTCAAAAGAGCCAGGGGCATTTTGGAGTAATCTGTTAGCAAAGGTAGATTCACGTACACTTGCTACGCCTTACCAAATGGGTGATACCCCTGAACGCTTCTATAAAGCGGGAAAAGGCCATGATGATAAATATTACTGTCAAACGGGCGGTTATATTCATGATTTTTCCATGTCAGCAGACGGTTTTGATCTGTCAGAAGAAACATTGTCTGGCTTGGACGATGTTTTTAAATGGTCGCTTTATGTTGCAAGAGAGGCGCTTAAAGACAGTGGTTATCATGGTCGTCAAGATATACTCGCTCGATGTGGTGTATTGCTTGGCAATTTGTCTTTTCCAACCAAAAAATCCAATGAATTATTCTTACCTCTGTATCACAAGCCTTTGGAAACGGCATTAAAATCCCTATTAGGCGATGAAGACTTTTGTTTGGACTCTTATCTTGCCAATGTAGATGGGAGTGAAAAGCAACCGGTTGACCCTAAAAATGGTTTGATTGCAGGGTATCCTGCTGCTGTTATTGCAAAATCATTGAGTTTGGGCGCAATGCATTACGCGTTAGATGCTGCCTGTGCGTCTTCCCTGTATTCTGTAAAGCTTGCGTGTGACCATCTTAATATGGGTAAGGCCGATATGATGTTGGCTGGAGCAGTCAGCGGCGGTGACCCATTTTTTGTTAACATGGGTTTCTCGATTTTTCAGGCGTACCCCGAAAATGGTATTCACGCGCCATTAGACACAAACTCTCAAGGTCTGTTTGCCGGTGAAGGTGCGGGCATGCTGGTGTTAAAGCGCTATGACGACGCGGTTCGAGATGGTGATAAAATCTACGCCAGTATTTTAGCGGGTGGATTATCAAATGATGGTAAAGGTCAGCATGTTTTAAGTCCTAATTCAAAAGGACAGGTGTTAGCGTACAAACGTGCCTATGATGATGCAGATGTTGATCCATCAACCGTAGATTTTGTTGAATGTCATGCAACGGGTACTCCATTAGGCGATAAAGTTGAAATTGCTTCAATGGAAACATTCTTTGGCAGTAATGAAGCAGGGCAAAGCCGAAAAGTACCAATGATCGGGTCGGTGAAGTCTAATCTAGGACATTTACTTACCGCTGCTGGAATGCCGGGTATGTCCAAAATCATTATGGGTATGCAAAGCGGAAAAATTCCTGCAACTATCAATGTCAACAATCCTCAATCGTCAAAAAACGGGTTGATTGGAGCGGACCAAATTCCGGTTGAAACCATTGATTGGCCCATTACCGATGGACAGCCAAAACGAGCGGCGTCTAGTGTGTTTGGTTTTGGTGGCTGTAATGCTCATATGGTTTTTGAAGAGCATATCCCTGGCGCGGCTATAATTGCAGATAGTGATTCTGCTTCTGACGCGGCTTCCAAGAAAAGTTACCAGCCCCAATCCATGGCTATTGTTGGCATGGATTCATTATTTGGAAATTGTGTAGGCCTTTCCAATTTTGAGCAAAGTATTTATTCGGGTACTCAGCACTTTATTCCGTTACCAAAGCAACGCTGGAAAGGCATTGATAGTCTTGAACGTGATTTACCTTTTAATCCGCCTGCTACCGGAGCATACATTGACAATTTTGATGTCGATTTTATGCGATTTAAGGTTCCGCCTAAAGAAGAAGACAGTTTAATCCCTCAACAACTACTAACGATGAAAGTTGTTGATGGTGCATTACATGATGCAGGCATGGAGCCAGGTGGGAATGTGGCGGTGCTTGTTGCGATGGGTACTGAATTGGAATTACATCAATTTAGAGGCCGGGTTAACTTAACAACTCAAATAGTGGATAGCTTAAAAGCCAACGGTATTTCGTTATCACAAGAGGATGAGGCAGAGTTAGAGAATATCGCTAAAGATAGTGTTTATGATGTTGCCAAGCTTAATAAATATACCAGCTTCATTGGTAATATCATGGCAGCGCGTATCTCTTCTTTGTGGGACTTTAATGGTCCTGCGTTTACCGTCTCTGCAGAAGAAAATTCGGTATTTAAGTGTTTGGATTTAGCGCAAAATCTCTTGGGTACTTCTGATGTTGATGCCGTTGTTGTGGCTGCTGTTGATCTAAGCGGTAGTTTAGAAAATGTTATGCTGCGCCAACAAATGAATCCATTAAATACTGCTGATCACAGCATGGGGTTTAATGATTCTGTTAATGGTTGGTCAGTGGGAGAAGGTGCAGGCGCAGTTGTTTTAAAACGCAGTGCCGATGCAACTTCAACGAATCAGCGCACTTATTGCCAAATCGACGGTATTGGATTTAGCGCAGGAAATGATGCCAATGCGGTGGCGACGGCTAGTAACAATGCTCTGAATCAAGCAGGTCGAGTTGCAACGGATATTGGTTATATAGAAGCATTCGCGAGTGGTAATCATCAAGAAGATCAACAAGAAATTGTTGGTCTAAAATCTGTTTATCATTCCGGTGAGAATGTGGCAGGTGGTGCTAGTGAAAAAGCTATCGCTATAGGTAGTGTAAAAGCGAATATTGGTCATACCTATTCTGCCTCTGGTATAGCAAGCCTTATCAAAACGGCATTATGTTTAAAAAATCGATATATCCCCGGTGTTCCAAATTGGCAAGCTCCCTCTGATAGATCGGTGTGGGATAGCAGTACGTTCTACGTTCAAAATGAATCAAAGAATTGGTTAACTGAAAATGGGCGTTGTGCAAGCATCAGTGGTTTAGGCGCTGATGATACGGCTGCTCACGTGGTCTTATCAGAGCCTTCACAGCAATCTCAAGCGTGCTCCTCGGAAGATTCAAAGTTAAATGTTGAAGATAACAGTACTTTGGTCTTGGTGCAGGGGAACTCGCAAGTAGAGTTAGTTGATTCGCTTATTCAGTGTGAATTACGTATTAATAATGTGTCTTTACGCCATTTAGCTGCCGAACAGTTTTCGGAAATGGTGGGTAAAAAATCTAAATACACCGTTGCGTTATTGGCTTCAACCTCAAAGCAATTAGCCCAAGAAATTGGTGCTGCGAAAAATGGTGTTGTAAAAGCGATTCAATCAGGGAAAACATGGATTACGCCTAATGGCAGTGTCTTTGCTCCAGCCTCACTTGGCCCAGATGCAAAAGTCAGCTTTGTTTACCCCGGTGGCTTTGCATCTTACATCGGCTTAGGCAAAGATATTTTTCGGTTGTTTCCTGACATGATGGATACAATGAAGGTGCATACCAATCGCTTGGATAGCATGATTGGGGACAAACTGTTCCATCCGCGTGCAGTTGAGGCTCTTGACAAAGATCAAACCAAGGCATTGTCACGTGATTTGATTCATACCCCCATTGCAATGTTTGAAAGCGGTATTTGTTACGCAAAGCTGCTAACAGAGATTTTAAGCAAACAGTTTAACGTATCATCGCAGTCCGCTATTGGTTATAGCATGGGTGAAATATCCATGATGTATGCCATGGATGTTTGGGATTCTGCGGACAAAATGAGCGAGCTTTTACATTCTTTGCCCGTGTTTAGAACTCGATTAGCTGGCCCAATGGATACGGTGCGTGAAGCATGGGGGATTGATGCTAGTGTGCCCGATGAAGATATTTGGGCTGGTTATACGGTGAAAGCGCCGGTGGCGCAGGTTCAGGCGGTTGTTGATTCGGAGGAAAAAGTTTACCTATTATTAATCAATACCGGTAGTGAGTGTGTTATTGCGGGAGATCCTGCGGCTTGTGCAAGGGTTGTGACGCAACTGGATTGTGAGAATTTTATCGCACCAATGAGTGACGTTATTCATTGCCCACTGGTTCGAGCAGATGTAACTGAATTGGCAACGTTGCATAGAATGCCAATAGCCAATAAAACACCAGCAACATTGTTCTCCGCTGTGGGTTATCAACCCGTAGAAGTTAGCTCAGATAATATTGCTAATAACATTGCAGAAATGTACTGCAATCCTGTTGATTTCCCTCGATTGGTGAACGCTGCTTATGATGATGGTGCACGTATATTTATTGAGCTTGGCCCAAGAGATACTTGTACACAGTATGTGAGTTCAGCACTGGGTGATAAGACGCATCTAGCAGTAGCAATTGACAGTAAGGGTAGGGATGAAAAGTCCGCACTTGTGCGAGCATTAGCAAAGTTGGCATCCCATCAAATAGATATTGATTTGTCATCCTTATTTGATATGACATTGTTGGAACCAACCTCCAAAAAAGGTTTGATCAAACAAGTTGTGTTAGGGCGTAAGTCACTACATGAGAGTGTATTAAGCGAGCAAAATCTAGCGCGATTCGAATCTGTTCGGAGTACAGCAAAAGTTGGGTCGCAAGCGCGGGTTGAATCGACAGTTGTAGCTAAACCGGTCGTAGCAGTTAAACCAGCAGTACCAGTTAAGCCTGCCGAATCAGTTAAATCAGTGGAGCCAGCCAAGCTGGTAGACCCCGTTAAGGCAAGAGTGCCTGTTAAACCGATAGAGAGTATTAAGCCTCTATTGAATACCCCATTACCAAAACCTATTACCGCGCAACCTCACGTGAAGGTTGAGCCTGTAGCCAGAGACAATGCCTTTAAACCTGCGGCAATCATTCAAACGTCTCCAGCATTTAACAATAATGACAATACAGCAGATAAGATTATGAGTGAAAGTAAAAGCCAATTTGCGGCGTATAAAGCCAATCTCAGCAAAGTAAACGAGAGCCATCAAGCATTTTTGCAATCTCGACAAGATGCTCTTGGTGAAGTTGCAGAACTTATGGAACTACAGATTCAACTGGCAATGTCCGGTCAAAGTGTCGGAAGTACAACCATCGGAGGCGCTGGATCGACAAATTATGCGTCCCCCGTAAGTGTTGAACCTGTTACGCCAATGGCGTATGCACAGGTTGCAAGCCAACCTGAATCTGGGCTAGGGTATGCAGTTTCTGCTCCTCTTGTTCTCGAAGAGCGTTATTCAATTCCTGATAATATTGTTTGGGATGCGGCTGACCTTGTAGAATTTGCTGAAGGGAAAATCGGTAACGTATTTGGTTCTGAGTTTGACATTGTTGACACGTACTCTCGTAGAGTTCGTCTTCCTACCTCAGATTACTTGTTGGTAACCCGCGTTACAAAGCTGGATGCGACAGTCGGTGAATTTAAACCTTGTTCGATGACAACGGAATATGACATCCCTACGGATGCGCCATATTTAGTGGCAGGTCAAATTCCCTGGGCGGTTTCAGTTGAGTCGGGCCAGTGTGATTTGTTATTGATCAGCTATCTTGGCATAGATTTCACCAATAAAGGGGAGCGTGTATATCGGTTGTTAGATTGCACCCTAACGTTTATGGATGACCTTGCATTTGGTGGCGAAACGTTACGATACGATATTAGTATTAACAACTACGCCAATAATGGCGATGCATTGTTGTTCTTCTTTAGTTATGAGTGTTTTGTCGGTGACAAGCTTGTTCTTAAGATGGACGGTGGTTGCGCAGGTTTCTTTACTGATGAAGAATTGGCGGATGGAAAAGGCGTCATTAAAAATGATGACGACAGAAAAGAAATTGCCAACGCGGTAAAGCACGATTTCCAACCATTGTTAACAACACCAAAAACAACGTTTGAGTACGCAGAAATGCGTAAGCTTGTTGATGGTGATACTGCAGGGTGTTTTGGTCCTGCTTATGACAAGCATGGGAAGAACCCGGCGCTTTGTTTTGCTTCTGAAAAGTTCTTAATGATTGAGCGAGTAACCTCTATTCAGTCAAAAGCAGGAGCGTGGGGACTTGGTATTGTTGAAGGGCAAAAGCAATTAGATCCAAACCATTGGTACTTTCCATGTCACTTTAAAGATGATCAGGTAATGGCCGGTTCATTGATGGCAGAAGGTTGTGGTCAGCTACTCATGTTTTACATGATGTATTTGGGCATGCACACAGAAGTAACAGATGCTCGATTCCAGCCAATGCCTGGTGAAGCACAGCAGGTTCGTTGTCGTGGTCAAGTGTTACCACAGCATGCAACGTTAGAATATAGAATGGAAGTAACAGAGATTGGCTTAAGTCCTTATCCTTACGCGAAAGCCAATGTAGATATTATTCTTAATGGCAAAGTGGTTGTTGATTTCAAGAATATCAGCGTGATGCTAAAAGAGCAGGGTGGAGCGGCACTGGCTGCTGAGCCTGTTGGCATTGAATCTACAGATATTGAATCAGTTTCGTTTGAAGAGGTTGATGAAAACCCAATCCTAACGGCCCCATTAATGCGGGCTGAATCAGACTTATCTCGTGAGAAAATAACCGGTGTAACCCCGATTCTTCACTTTGAAGCACCACATTTAAACCCTCCAGTGGGAGGTATTGCTGATAACCGTGTACCCGATACCGTACCGTACCAGCCGTACCACATGTTTGAATTTGCAACGGGAGATATCAGCAAGTGTTTTGGTTCTGACTTTGATTTCTACCGAGATATCACGCCGCCAAGAACGCCTTGTGGTGATTTGCAACTTACAACTCGAGTTACCGAGGTTAGAGGTAAGCGAGGGGAACTTAAAAAACCTGCTTACTGCAAGGGTGAATATGAAGTTCCGGCAGATGCATGGTATTACACAGGTAATGCACACCCATCTGTAATGCCGTACTCAGTATTGATGGAAATATCACTGCAACCTAATGGATTTGTATCTGCGTGGGCAGGAACAACTCTTCGATTCCCTGATAAAGAATTATTTTTCCGTAATCTAGATGGCTCTGGCACTTTGTTGCGTGAAGTGGATCTGCGTGGAAAAACTATAATCAACGATTCGAACTTATTATCTACCACGATCGTCGGTAACAATATTGTGCAGTCTTTTGACTTTACTTTGAGCACAGATAACGAGCCGTTTTATAAAGGCACTGCGGTATTTGGATATTTTGAAGCCAGCGCCCTTAAAGATCAGCTTGGGCTGGATAAAGGCCAAACTACCGAACCTTGGCATCGAGTCAATAATACGGCTGAAGCGAATGTTATTACGATTGACCTAACATCCGATGAAATACAACAATCGATGTACCAAGCACCGGCAACCAAGCCTCATTATAAACTGGCAGGTGGCCAGCTTAACTTTATCGACCGCGTTGAAATTGTTGCTGATGGTGGTAAAGAAGGTAAAGGGTATATCTTTGCGGAAAGAACGATTGATGTAACTGATTGGTTCTTCCCGTTCCACTTCCATGGTGACCCGGTGATGCCCGGCTCTTTAGGTGTTGAAGCCATTATTCAATCGATGCAAGTTTATGCATTAGAAAACAATCTGGGAGCGGAATTTAGTAACCCTATGTTTTCTACCATTTTAAGCACTGTTAAATGGAAGTATCGCGGCCAGATAAACCCAACCAACAAAAAAATGTCATTAGATGTGCATATCACAGATATACAGCATAACAACGGCGAAGTTGTTGTTATCGGTGATGCTAGCCTGTCGAAAGACGGACTGCGAATCTATGAAGTATATGATATTGCTATCGCTATTAAAGAAGCGTAAACGATCGCTATAAGACAGAAGATATTAAGGACAGTAATATGACAAACAAACTTTCTTTATTAGACAGCACCCAAAATACTCAATGGTGTTGGAGTGTATCGGACGCAACGGTTTCTTATGATGAAGCCTCTATACAAGCTAAAATCAGCAACCTCGATAAGCCTTGCTACTTTGTAGAAAAAAACGGAGTGATTGGTGTTAGTAATGAAGCACATCCTGGTGAATTGGCCGGCAACCTTAACGTCCAAGCTTATACCGCGCCTATTAGTGTTGCCCAGCTAGGTGACCCTGCTTATCGCACTGCCCATGGAACTCACTACGCGTATTACGCCGGAGCAATGGCCAATGGCATTGCATCTGCTGAGCTCGTTATCGCTTTAGGTAAAGCTGGAATACTGTGTTCATTCGGTGCCGGTGGTTGTGTGCCGTCTCACGTAGAAACATCATTACAAAAGATTCAAGCAGCACTTCCGAATGGCCCTTATGCAGCGAACCTAATTCATAGCCCTAAAGAACCGGCTCTGGAGCGCGGTAACGTAGATCTATTCTTAAAGTACAATGTGACTACTGTAGAAGCATCGGCATTTTTAGGGTTAACAGAACAAGTGGTACGATATAGAGCGGCAGGACTTTCGCAAGATGCCAGCGGCAATATTGTTATTGGCAATCGAGTCATTGCCAAGATATCCCGTACCGAAGTCGCTAAACGTTTTATGGAGCCTGCTCCATTAAAATACTTAACGCCATTAATCGAAAAAGGCCTTATCACAGCACAACAAGCTGAATGGGCGCAACAGGTCCCAATGGCCGACGACATTACCGCAGAAGCAGACTCAGGAGGCCATACTGATAATCGACCTCTAGTCACACTACTGCCTGCTATCATCGCACTCCGCGATGAAGTCCAAGCACAATACAACTATCCACAAACACTGCGAGTGGGAGCGGGCGGAGGCATTGGAACGCCTCAAGCTGCGTTAGCAACCTTTGCGCTGGGAGCCGACTTTATTGTTACTGGTAGTATCAATCAACCGTGCCCAGAATCAGGATCATCCGACCCGGTACGAAAAGCCCTAGCCGTCGCCCAAATGGCCGATGTCGCCATGGCACCTGCTGCCGACATGTTCGAAATGGGTGTAAAGCTTCAAGTGTTAAAGCGTGGAACCTTATTCCCCATGCGCGCACAGAAACTTTACGACCTATATCGCGAATATGATTCTATTGATGATATCCCAGCAGATGAACGCGCGAAGATCGAAAAGCAAATATTCCGCTCACCATTAGAAGACATCTGGACGGGAACGGTTGAATTTTTCGAGCAGCGAGATCCAGAGCTAATCGCCAGTGCAAAAGGTAACCCAAAGCGAAAAATGGCACTTATCTTTCGCTGGTATCTTGGTCTATCCTCACGTTGGGCAAATACCGGTGAGCCAGGCCGTGAAATGGACTACCAAATATGGGCAGGAGCTGCACTAGGCGCATTTAACGCATGGGTAAAAGGTTCCTACCTAGAGCCTGTTGAAAATCGCCGTGCGGTTGATGTAGCAACACATATCATGCAAGGAGCAGTATACCTGAACCGAGTACAGGCACTAAAAACGCAAGGTGTTGTATTACCATCTGAATTCTCAATCTACACGCCGCAACCGTTGGCATAGAAATTGGTGTTCTTCAAAGTTAATCATTGCTTTCTACGAATGGCTCTTTTTGATGAGATCTGATGCCCAAAGATATTTGATATTAACAATGAGTACAGAATAAGAAACCCGCTTCCAGAAATGTCTGAGGCAGGAGCCGAAGCCAAGCATGCAGGGATGCAGTCTTTTGCGGTTTCTGGAAGCGGGTTTCTTATTCTGTACGTTCTCCAAATCTTGCAATAAACAATCTTTCGCAAACCTACGTTAATGCTTCCTTTCGTTATCCAAACAAATCATCTCAATTTCACCAATCACCGCAGCTCTCTTACCTACAGGGCGCCACACCTCCTGATGCCAAATGGTCTTAAATTTCCCATCCAATTTATACTTCGTACGAACCTCACAAACATCAGCAAACTCCACACCCTCCTGGAAAATCATATTCGCCTTATAAACCGCAAATCCCAACCCTTTGTCATTCCAAAGTTGCGCCAAACGATTACTATCAATCACATGCTCACGAGCACGCTCAAAATACTTAAGGAAATTAGGGTGGTACACAACACCAGAGTGATCTGTGTCCTCATAATAAATTTGTACCGGTAAGGTAAAAATGTCGCTCCACATGATGTCGTATTTACTCGTTTTATACTCGGGGGGGCTATTATATATAATCAACCGCCTACCATATAGCTAATTATTAAAAAGCGGATGGCCGGGAGATCAACAATACAGCTGTTTAATCGAAATGTAATTTGAGACGAATTTGACATAACTTCCAACTAACCTACAATCTGGAAGGGTAGGGCTTTTGTTTGATGTCTACCAACGGATTGGGTATAGAGAAAAAGGAAATATTCTATGAAAATTCATTTTGCGTTAAATTCTGTCGTGAAGGGTGTCATTGTCACATTGTTGTCATCAGTGTTTTTTGTCGTGCTGAACAATTTAGTCGTTAATAAACCTAAGCAGCACCAATATTCGGCATTCACTATTTATGCACCTGCCACTCCACCGCCTATATTTGATCAGTGGTTGTCCAAAAAAAATAAGGAGTGATACTTCTTTTGCGTAATTAGGCGTTTTGATATTGAGATTCAAAATGCTGTAAAAAGGTTGATAGCTGTGCTTCGGGTAAGAAGTTTATACCTGCTGCTGCTTTTCTGCCTCCGCCAGATGGGAACTTACTGGCAAGTGTGTCTGCATGGGATTTATTGTTTAGCGGTGCACGGATACTAATGAGATAACCCTTCTGATTGCCTTTTGTTTGCTCCGTGAGAACAGCGTGAGCACTGTCTGGTGCCTGGTTTGCCAAATCATTACCAAATACACCGCTTACTCTTCTGGCCCAGCGCTCATCAGGTAATAAATATGCAGTGGTTTGTTCTGTTTTATGAATGACGTCTGCAGAATTAGCGCGGCTGAAATCAGATGTGTAGCCTTCTTCAAGTGTTTTGAATGCGTCGTGGCCATCTTCGATAAAATCGATCGGTGAGGAATAGGGGAGTAAAATATTAAATAGCGCTGCTGGGTGGTAAAAAAGATCGTCTAAACTTGCACCGTATCCATTGTAATTTATGTAAATGCCAAGCTTTTGTATCAATGCCAGTGAATTGCTATCAATATCATGCTGTTTTCCCAGAGCGTTGGCTTTATCAATGAGATTGTCGCCAAATGCTGCGGTTAAGGCCCATAATAAATAGCGATTCTCCAGGAGTTTATTAATGATTAAGCCAGTGCAGGTATTGGGGGATAAATTGATATGTGCCGTTAAGTTTGGATGCTTTGGAATGTTCCCGGACTGGTGATGATCTGCATAAAATACCTGGGCGCCCTTAGTTAGTGAAGACTCAAGGCCTGGTAGATTTTTGAGCATTGATATGTCCAGGACGGTGATTTTATCACCTTGCTGTATGGGATTTTGAGTAGAGAGTGTATTTAGTAAGTCTACTTTTCGTTTGACGCCGGTTATGAGCTCTGTTTCTTTGGGTGAATCTAGTCGCAACTGTAACAGTGAACAAATACCGTCGGCGTCTCCGTTAAATATATCAAATGCAGTCATAAGCTATAGTCATGTGTGTGGCCGTCTAGCAGCCGGTTTAATTAGCAATCCGTGATTGTAATCATCGTCTTAACTTATGAGTAGCTATTTTTCTATTCTATAGTTGATATGGGTTAATCTTAAGTGGTAATAGTTCTCATTTGTATTTGTTGTTATCAGCTGCTTATAATTCTCATTTGTATTTGTTACTATCATCGGCTTGTGAATGTGATGCGAATAAGGTGGAAGATTTGAGTAAGATGACATTAAGCATAACACTGGGATTGGCTTTATTGTTGCCGGTTTCTCCAAGTGTTGCGGATACGCTAACCGATATCCAACGTACAGGCAACGCAAAGGTTGCAGAAGGTAAGGCATCCCAGGTTCGTGTTAATCGTTTGTCTGAAACTACACAGAACCAACTACGTGAATATCGCCTTCTACAAAAGCAAATTGAAGGGTTAGAAACCTATAATAAGCAGCTAGGTAAACAAATTCAGAATCAACAAGAGCTTATCATAAAATACGATGCGTCAATTTCTGAAGTAGCATCGATTGAGCGCCAAATGACGCCTTTGGTTGTTAAAATGGTGAAGAGTTTACGTGATTTCATTGAATTAGATATGCCATTTCACATGACTGAACGCAGAGAGCGCTTGTCTAGAATAGATGAGAATTTGGTAGCGGCAGATATCAATGTAGCGGAGAAGTTTCGACAGATTATAGAAGCCTATCAAATTGAAAACGAATATGGTCGAAAGGTTGATAGCTACCAGGATATTGCCATCATTGATGGTGTAGGGTATGAAGTTGATGTGTTAAGAGTTGGGCGAATTGCACTTGTTGCCCAGTCTAAAGATACCGCCATAACAGCGGCCTGGGATAGCAAAACAACCTCATGGCAGCGACTGGATAATAACATCTACAGAAATGCAATTCGAGAAGGCTTAAAAATGGCACATAAACAGGCCCCTGTCGGAATGTTAGTGTTGCCCATTTCAGCTAAAGGAGGAGCGCTTTAATGAATATAGTAAAAACGTTAGGATTATTGATGCTTGTCTTCCTTCCTCTTATGTCTATTAATGCCGTCGCGGAAGAAAAACAGAATGCTTTAGCGGCAACATCAGAAACCTCAAAAAAACTATCGCTGGATGTATTGCTGCAAGAAGTTAAGCAAGGGCGTAGTAGGGATAAGCAGAGGAATAAGCAGCGGGAAGCAGCATTTTTAAAAGCAAAAGCTGATCGTCAAAAACTAATAGATGCCGCAAATGCAAAAATCGCATTCTTGGAAGCGAAGAGCGAAATACTTGAATCTACGTTTAATGACAATGAAGTCCTGGTTAAAGAGAAAAAAGCACTACGTGATGAGCGATTAGGTTCCTTAAAAGAGCTGTTTGGCCATTTGACCGGTGCCGCGGGGGATATGCGCAGTCATTTAACGATGTCGATAACTTCAGCCGAATTTGATGATCGAAAACCGTTTCTTGATGGACTTATAAAAAAAATGAATGCAGGTGTTGATCTACCCAGCATTCAGGAGATTGAAGCTTTTTGGTATGAGTTGCATCGAGAGATGACGGAATCTGGTCGGGTGAGTAAGTTTATGACGACCGTAGGAACGGAAGAAAATAGAGAAGTTATCCGGGTCGGTACGTTTAACTTGATTTCTGAAGGTGAATACCTAGGTTTTGATTCAGATACCGCCCGAGTTTACGCATTGCCACGACAACCAACGGGTTATGTTGACGGTGTTGAGGCTGTTCAGCAAGGTGGTGGTGTTTTTGCTTTGGGTATTGATCCTACTGGCCCAGCGGGTGGAGGGTTGTTAAAAGCGTTAATCAATACACCGACATGGTTTGAGCGTTGGCATCAAGGTAAGTTTGTTGGCTATGTGATTAGTGTTGTTGGATGTATTGGGTTGTTGATTGCCTTATGGCGTTTTTTGGGATTGGCAAATGTGGCTGTGTCTATTAAGCGTCAACTTGCGGATAGTAATGCTAATGCGAATAATGCGCTTGGGCGAATTCTTAAAGTCGCGGAAGATCATCCTGAATTGGACACCGATGGTTTGGATTTGAAACTGGATGAAGCGATATTAAAAGAGCGTCCTGCGATTGAAGTTGGGTTGCCAGTGTTAAAGATTATTGCAATGGTTGCACCGCTATTAGGTTTGTTGGGAACGGTTACCGGGATGATTATAGTGTTCCAGGCGATCACTGTTTATGGCGCAGGAGATCCTAAAGCGATGGCTGGGGGTATTTCCAGTGCATTGGTGACCACGGTGTTAGGTTTGATTGTCGCTATTCCAATGTTGTTGTTGCACACGTTGTTACTCGGAAAAGCTAGAAACATATTGCATATATTGGAAGAACAAAGTGCGGGTATTGTTGCCGCCCGTACAGGGCGTTAACGGATGCAGTTACTCATACTGGATTTATTGCAAACGTTAGAGAACTTTTTCTCAGCCGGTGGCCCAGTATTGTTGCTAATAGCAGCAGTAACGTTTGTGTTGTGGGCATTAATGTTAGAGCGATTGTGGTTTTTGCGTGGTGACTATAAGAAACATTTTCATACGCTGGAACAGCAGTGGTTAGCGCGCAATGAGCGTTCATCTTGGAATGCAATTGTGACACGTCAACAGTGGATCTCTGAAAGTCGTGTATTGATTGGCCATAACTTAGCGTTAATTAAAACATTGATAGCGCTATGCCCACTATTTGGCTTGTTGGGGACAGTGACGGGGATGATTGATGTGTTTACGGTGCTAGCGGTTTCTGGCGGTGGTGATGCAAAGTTGATGGCGGCGGGGGTTTCAAAAGCAACCATCCCAACAATGGCGGGCATGGTTGCGGCGTTGTCTGGTGTATTTGCTAATATTTCAATAACCCGTACAGCTAAGGCTGAGTACCAACTTATTGAAGAACATTTAATATTGGATCATCGTTTATGAGTCGACGACGTAGTTATCTTTATCAAAGCGACAATGAAGAAGAGGGCGCGATTGATTTGACACCCATGTTGGATGTGGTGTTTATCATGCTGATATTCTTTATTGTCACAGCATCTTTCATCAAGGAGTCTGGAGTTGAGGTAAATCGACCAGAGTCACAGACTGCAGCACAAAAAGATAATGCCACTATCTTGGTTGCCATCAGTGCTGATAATAGTATTTGGATTGATAAAAGGCAGGTTGATGTGCGCGCGGTGCGTGCCAATATTGAACGGTTACACGCAGAAAGTCCTGAAGGAGGATTGGTGATTCAGGCTGATGAACATTCTTCTATAAAGACGTTCACTGCGGTATTAGATGCTGCGAGAGAAGTGGTTGTACCTAGCAAGATTTCATTGGCAACGACAGCGGCTAAACAAAACTGATGAATGTTGTACAGCGAACATTGGTTGTTCTCCCCGTTGCTGCGATAGTAACCCTGTGCCTATTAACGTTGATGGCCATGTTGATTTCATCTGCGGATGAAAATGGGTTAGCGGATCGGTCTGTTACATTGCCTAACATCCTGATGCCGGATGTTGCGATTGAAACGCGGCGTCTTATTGATAAGCCCAAAAAACCAAAGGTACTTAAAGAACCCGAACAAATAGTGCCTCAGCAGCAATTAGTCCAACAAAAAGTCGATGCGTCAGCGCTTTCCGTGATGACACCAGACCAATTAACAGGAAAGATGGACTTGTCCATTGGTTTGGGTTTGCAGGCATCAGATGGTGAATATTTGCCGATGTCAAAGTTGGCTCCAGAGTACCCGCGCAGAGCCTCTAGGCGAGGCATTGAAGGTTTTGTGGTTTTAGAGTATACCGTTACGAAACAAGGTACGGTTAAAGATATCATTGTGGTTGAATCGAGCCCCAGTAATATTTTTAATTCTGCCGCTAAACGCTCTGCAAAAGGCTATAAATATAAACCTAGGGTAGAGAACGGCGATCCCGTTGAAGTTTTTGGCGTGCGCACTAAGATCGTTTTTAGGATGGAGAAGTAATGCGATCACTTTGTTTTTTGTTATTTTTAGTTGTTTTTACTTCTGGCCAGCAGGTTAATGCGAAAGCGGCTTCTGGTGCCATTGATGCAAAGACCTTCAAACAGCTGACAAAAGCTCAGAATTATGTGGCGAAAGAGGCGTTCGACGACGCACTGGCGGTGCTAGATAAACTGAGTAAGAAGAAAAAACTGTCAAGTTATGCATTGGCTCAGGTGTGGAATTACCAAGGGTATGTCTACGCAACGCAAGGGCAGTACACCAACGCTATTCAATCCTATCAACAAGTACTCAAACAAGAAGATGTCCCAGAGGCGCTGGTGCTTAATGCACGTTATGTATTAGGGCAGTTGTATTTTCAATTGGAAGATTATAAGAAGGCAATTAATAGTTTGTTATTGTGGGTAGATTCTGTGAAATCACCAAGTGCCATTGGGTTTATTATGTTGGCGCAAGCGAATTATCAACTGTCGAAGTATGATGAGGCCTTGGACTTTGTAAATAAAGCTATTAGTCGGCAAGAGTCCGTTTCAGTGAAATCGGCATCCAAACAAGATAAGACCAAACAGTTCTCCACCCCAGAGTCTTGGTTGCAGCTTAAGGCTGCGTTGTACTTTGCAAAGCAGGATATGAAAAATACAGTAGCCGCGTACGAGGTGTTACTCCGGCATTACCCGAACCCTCAATATTTAAAACAGTTGGCTGGGCTGTATGGGGAGCTTGGCTTGAACCAAAAGCGGTTAACTACGTTTGATGCAGCTTATGAGCATGGAGAGCTCGGCAAGGGCAAAGAACAGCTGAATTTGGCCTACATGTTCCTTGAGCAAGAGTTGCCCTATAAGGCGGCTGTTGTGCTTGAAAAGGCTATGAATAGCGGGGATTTAAAAATGACCCTTAAGCATCAAACCTTACTGGCTGGCTTGTGGTCACAATCCGGCCAGCATGACAAAGCGATCCCTGCCTACCAGGAAGCGGCCCAGTTATCGGATGATGGAGAGTTATACGCGCGGTTAGCAGGTGTGTTTTATCAAGCTGTTGATTATGCATCTTGCATTAAGGCATCAGAGAAAGCCAGTCAAAAGGGCGGGTTGCGGTTACCGGGTCAAAATTATTTATTAAAAGGGCTATCTCTTGTAAACATAGGAAAGTTCGAGGATGCCCTACAAGCCTTTCGACAGGCAAAGAATTATAAAAAGACCTTCAAAGCTGCCAAAGAATGGGAGAGTTATACATTGGTTCAGTTGCAAGGAACGGCTAACATATTGCTTTAGTGGTTAAATATTGACTTGCCTCATTGACACTGAGAAGTGTTCTCATTAAGATTCACGCCTGTAAATGAGAATTATTACTAGCTGTGTCTTTGGGGGCAATGTATGAAACAATATCCTTTTAAAAACCTAATGAGTTTAAGTGCGCTTTCTACTGCTTTAATGCTAACAGGTTGTGGCGGGGGTGGTAGCAGTAGTGGTGGAGATCCAGCTCCAGCAGAAACTACTAATTCTACTCAATACACTTTTGCCAGTAAGTTTGACGACACCAAGAGCTCGGTAAGTTACGGCGGGCAAACGGTACGACAGCTAATAATCAAGGATATTACCGATTCCATTGGCGCGTTAGAAGAAGATATTACTGCCGATGTGACAGCTGATTTAGATGTGCTTATTCGCGGTGATGCAGTTAATGGAAATGTGGACAGTGAAGTAAGACCTTACGCAACAGATGAGCTTTTTACCCCAATAGAAGCTACTTATGGGGATGTATACGACACTACCTATGGAAGCATTAGCGGTAACAAAAATTTAAAAGGGAAAATAGCTGGTGGTGACGGTGCTGGCTCAGGTGAGATAACAAAACTTATAGGCGACGAGTTTTTTGGCTGGGAAGATGGTGCCGATGTAACGCCAATCCCTATTGAGCTTGTTGATTTTTATGTTGCTCAGCTGGATAGCTTGGTTACTGATGGAGTTGATCCAACTATTGAAACAGTTGCTGGTCCTGTCGGTTTAACACCTGTTGTTTACGTTGATATCCAAGGTCGAGATTATAAGCAGCTTATGCAGAAGTTTTTGTTGGGTGCAGTGACTTTTTCTCAAGGTACAAATGACTATTTAACAACTGATTTTGCAAGCATAAATATCCAGGATGGCTCGGATCCATTCTCAGAGGCTGAGCATAAATGGGATGAAGCTTTTGGCTATTTCGGAGCGGCGCGTAATTATAATGATTATACGGACCTTGAGATTCGTGCTAAATCTGGGCGTGCCGAATATAGCAGTGGTTACCATGATTTAGATGGTGATACAAAAATTGATTTGAGAGCTGAAATCAATGTGGCGAACTCTGTTAACTGCGCCAAGCGAGATATAGGTTCAACAACGGGGCTTGATTATACAAAAACTGCATTTGATGCTTTCTTGTCAGGTCGTCAGGCTTTAAATGACGCCGCAAATGGTATGTTAACAGCTGACCAGCTAGCAACAGTTGAAGCACAAGCAAAAATAGCAGCGGTAACCTGGGAGGTGTGTATCGCAGCAACCGTTGTTCATTACATCAATGAAGTTCGAAATGATGACCTTGCTGCATTTGTTGATGGTAAATTTGCCGATATCACTGCCTTTAAAGATCTAGCGAAGCATTGGAGTGAAATGAAAGGGTTTGCATTAGGATTGCAGTTTAGCCCTTACTCTCCCTTTAGAGATGGATCAGTTGCTGATGTAGATGTTAATGATTTAAAAGAAATTTTGACATTAATGGGCGATGCACCTGTTTTAGCTGATGGGTCTCAAAATGGCGTTGCTGCAGCGGGTACTGCGGCTGATGCTGTTGCTGATTACTCAAATGATTTGCTTGCTGCTCGTAATAAACTGCAGCAAGCTTATGGCTTTGATGCAGGGGATGTTGCGGCGTGGTAACCTAGCGCAATTTAACGTAGTACAAAAGGCGCTTACGCGCCTTTTGTCGTTTTTCTAGATTCACAAATTTCCATTATTTAGAGTAAATTCCATGATAAAAAGTATCAGATTTGGTACGTTGTTATTGATTATATTGCTTGTTCAAGGGTGTGGCAGCAGTTCCAGTGGTGAACCTACCACGGAACTAACAACGCTTTTTGAAGATTTAGCAGATCAGGTGATTTTGCCGAATTACCGTGATTCACAAAGTGCGGTAAGTGCATTGGCGGGGGGGAGTGGAGCGTTACAGCAATATTGCGATGCAATAGGAACGGTCAATGAGTCAGCCCAGCTTCTGGTTGCACAAGATGCATGGAAGTCGGCAATGGGTGTTTGGCAGCGAGCTGAAATGCATCAGTTGGGGCCTGTCGTTGCGAACAACGAAACGTTGCAAAATAGAATATTGTCTTATAAGCAAGGTAACATAAATACATGCGCGCTGGATCAAGCCGTTGTTTTGTCTCAACCAGGAGGTTTTGACATTTCTCAAAAAGCGCCTAATCAAAAAGGCCTTGGTAGTGTGGGTTATTTGCTTTTTAATACTGACCTTACTCACACCTGTCCAGGTACTATAGCAGAAACAGCTGACTGGAATGTAAGAACTGAGCAGCAGCGTAAAGATTGGCGATGTGATCATGCGCTTATTGTTGCGACTGACATTCAAGGAGCAGTAAACGACGTTGTTTCGCAATGGGAAATTGATGGTGGGAATTATCGAGGCGTCTTTATCAATAACTTAAACAATCAGGCATCTTTTAAAGGGGTTAGCGACGGTCTATTTTATATGGACGTAAGTACGAAAGATAAAAAACTAGGTATTACCCTAGGTATATCAGCAAGCTGCAGCGATCCAAGTTGCCCTGACGAAATTGAATCTCGTTTTAGCGAGACTTCATTGGCAAATATCAAAGCAAATATTGAATCATTTAAGGAAATACTCGTCGGTAACGGAGGGCTTGGGCTCGAATCATTAATCTCTGATGCCCAGGTTCCTGAAGTGACCGAGCGTTTATTGCAGTACTCAAATGATGCTTTGGCTGAAATTGATGGGATGAACGTGAGTCTTTACGATCAGGCTGTCGAAATTGATACTGATAATGAAGCAACGGAATGTACCAATGCTTACAATTCCCCTGATACGGCAAGTAATTTCCCTGCCTGTAACCTTTACGGGCATATCAAAAGAATTAGTGATGAATTAAAAACGGGATTTGTTGCTGCGACTAACAGTTCTATTCCTGAAAGCTCACAATCAGACAACGACTAATTAAAAGATAATTATGGGAAATATCATGAAAAAAGTACTGGGCTTCCTTGTTATCGCCAGTAGCAGTCATGCACTTGCTGAAACTGAGATTCAAGCTGTAGAAGACAAACAGACAAAAAAACAACCCGTTATGGAAGAGGTATTGGTAACAGGTGGTAAGGAAGCATTGCAAACGTTAAGTGGTTCTGGTCATTTAATTGAACCTGAAACACTTGAGACCTTTGACTATACGGATCTTAATCAGGTTATTGGTTACGTTCCAGGAGTGTATGTTCGTCAAGAAGACGGGTATGGATTACGCCCTAATATTGGAATTCGTGGCGCAACCTCAGATAGAAGTCAAAAAATCACCTTAATGGAAGATGGTGTGCTTATCTCGCCTGCGCCTTATTCTGCGCCAGCGGCTTATTATGTTCCTAATGTCACCCGAATGGGAGCTGTTGAAGTATTAAAAGGGCCAGCAGCAATTTTGCATGGGCCTCACACAGTGGGTGGGGCTATAAACTTAGCAACTAAGCCTGTGCCAGAAAGCCAGCAAGGTGAGATAGACGTGACCGTGGGTAGCGATGCTTTTCGGAAACTTCGCGCTTTTTATGGAGATAACTCTGAACAGTTTGGGTATTGGATTGAAGGGTTACACTACGGAGCTGATGGGTTTAAGGATCTTGATGGTGGAGGTGACACCGGTTTTGAGCGTAACGATATAAATGCAAAGTTACAGTGGCGGACACAAAATACTGTTGACATGCCTCAGCAATTTACCCTTAAATTAGGTTTTGCAGATGAGGTGTCTGATGAGACTTACTTGGGTTTAACCGATAGTGATTTTGATGATGATCCTTATCGACGTTATGCTGCTAGCCAGCTAGACGAGTTTGAGTCAGATCACTCTCAAGTCCATTTAGATCATGTGATTTCGATATCTGAAGGTGTTCGTGTTAATACGAAATTGTATTGGAATAAATTCAATCGCTCTTGGAATAAGTTTGACGGGTTTGTTGAGACGTTGGTATTAACTGATCCTTCGCTTCCTTATGACTCTATTACTAATCCTTACTTGCACCTAGAAGCAAATGTCAGTCAAGTGTTGGAAACCCCAGGCTCTTATCCAGATGACCTTGGTATTATCCGCGGTGAAATTGATTCAGATCCAACGTTGCAGGAAGAATTAATTGATGTGACGGACAATGATCGAACCTATGGCTCACATGGGGCTCAGGTGACAGGACATTTTGATGTTGCGGGAGATCGCTTTGATCAAGAGATAACCGTTGGTGTGCGTTACCACTATGATTATGTGGAAAGGAATCACTTATCTAAGGGGTATCTAATGCAGGGTGGGCAGCTTATATATGATGGCTCAACTCAAACACTTAAGACAGATAACAAAGACGAGACAGATGCCTTTGCCTTATATTTGCAAGATAAAATATTTTGGAATGCATGGGAAGTTACCGCTGGCTTGAGGTATGAGCGTATCGAAGGGGAGTCGGAAAATATTCTTAACGGTACAAAGTCAGACAACAGTCAATCTGTTGTGATGCCTGGTTTAGGTGTGTTTTGGCAGTATACAGAAACCATTGGTTTATTGGCGGGTGTTAATAAGGGCTTCTCGCCTGCAGGACCAAGTTCTGACGCTGACCCAGAAGAAAGTGTTAATTATGAAGCAGGCGTACGATTTCATGACGAAGCCTTGCAGTTAGATGTGATTGGTTTTTATAGTGATTATTCAAATCTGTTAGGTCGTTGTAGAGTGAGCGACAGCGGTTGTGTTGTTGGGCAAGAATTTAACGGTGGCGAAATTAATATCGGTGGAGTTGAGGTCACGGCAAGCCAAATTTGGGATCTCGACAGTGGATGGTCAGTGCCGTTGTCAGCCTCTTATACTTATTCGAAATCAGAGTTTCAGGAAGGTTTTGACTCCAACTTTTCCCAGTGGGGGGAAGTAGTTGAGGGGGATGAATTACCTTATTTGCCTGAAAATATTGCTCGTGTACAGCTTGGCCTAGAAAACGATATCTGGCTATTTAATGTTGCGTGGAAATATCAAGATCAAATGCGAGAGCTTCCAGGGCAGGATGCCATTAGTGATAAGTCGCATACAGATGCGCTATCTACATTTGATGTATCACTAACGTGGAACGTAACCAATAGTTTGTTAACGCAACTAACGGTAGATAACGTGTTGGATCAAGAGGCTATTGTGTCTCACCGCCCATTTGGTGCACGCCCTAATAAGGGGCGCTCATTCTTCGGTCGCGTGAAGTATACTTTTTAAGTCGTAATTTTAATTATACGATAATGTAGTAATACCACTGAAAGCCTCCTTTCGTCAGAAAGGAAGCTTTCAGTGGAAGCAAAGGAAAGGAGGAGAAATTCAGTGTTTGACCTGTTACTTACTCCTTTCTCCTACCCGTTAGATCCGACCAAAAGGTTATTTTGGGGCTTTTTATTAAGCTCACTGGTAGTGGCTTGTGTTGCGGCTTGTTTGAGCGCGAATAGCGCGGCAATTAAGGGTCAAATAGTTTCGCTTTTTCGTTGGAGATACTGGGTAAATCAATCGGTAGGTACCGATATTGGGCTGTTGTTTGTCAATAATGCCATACGACTAATTGTGCTGGTTCCAGTGGTCGGTGTAAAACTGGCTGGAGCAATCGCTGTTACTGCTTTTTTTCAAGCAACGTTTGGCGATGTTCCTTTAATTAATGTTCATTGGCTTTTGGTTGGGCTAGTGTATTCCATCTGTTTTTTTATAGTTGAAGATGTTAGCCGTTTTTATTTGCATTATTTCTCGCACATAAAGCCTTGGTTATGGCGTTTCCATAAAGTACACCATAGTGCGACGGTGTTGAATCCGTTAACCATTCACAGAGTCCATCCCGTAGAAATGGTGTTGTATTTCTTTCGTGGATTTGTTGTGTTTTCTGTTGTTGGTGGTGTGTTTTTGTATTTTTTTCGAGGTCAGGTGCATGGGCTGGATATATTAGGGGTAGAAATGTTTGGGTTTCTCTTTAATGTCTTGGGTTCTAATTTGCGTCATACCCCTGTTTGGATTTCTTTTGGAAAAATGGAGCGTATATTTATTAGCCCAGCACAACACCAAATTCATCATAGTTGTGACACAAAACATCATGATAAAAATATGGGAACCTGTTTGGCATTGTGGGATCGATTGATGGGTAGTTGGGTAGCATCGAAAGAAGAAATTGTAACCAGTTATGGCTTAACTCGGCCTTAAGGCGGTTTCTGAATTTTGTGATATGTCATTTTTTTCATCCGCTATTAATATTTGTTCATAAAATAAACCTTGTGTTCGAACGGGTTTGTGAGAATACTTATTGGATTTAGCAGAAGCCAAATTCGGGCATATAAAGATAGGGCAGACCCCTTTGGTTTAAAAACTAATCAACGACAGGGCTGAGAGCATAACTTTGGGTGAAAGTACGGCATCACTACAGGTACCATCCTTCCTAATTAACTTAATTGAAGATTTGGCGCTATCTAATGGGCTATGTGTTGATGATCTTTATCAGTCAGTTTTAGCTGATAATGGGAATATTGTTACGGTTAAGGGGCTAGAAGATGCCGTGCGTTGGTTGTTGGATGGAACCAAAATACCATGGCTAGCATTTGAATTTGGACGACGTGTTAATTACCAGCAGCTTGATGTCTTTGGGCCATTAATTGCCAGTTGTGGGACTATTAAGGAGGGGCTGGATCTATTTCAAAAGTACCATCAATTACTGCACCCTCTTATTGGACTAGCCTATAATATTGACGGTAAAAACCTTTGCATTCGATATAGTGTTATTGAAAATCAGCCAGATGAGGCATTTTATGCAGAGGCAATATTGGGCTCGATTCCTGTCTGGGCGGAGCGATTAACAGGGAGCTCACTCAAGATTAACCGGGTTTGGTTTCGTCATGCAGAACCGCAATATGCAGATAAATACCGAGAATATTTTGAGTGTGAGGTATTGTTTGATCAGGCATTTGACGCAGTGTGGGTAGATGCACATTTGCTTGATTTTTCTATACTTTCCTCATCACCTGGTTATCATTTCAAAATAAAGGAACAGGCACAGACTCAGTTGCAATTGATCGAGACATTTAGTGGTGAGATTAAGCATATTATTCGAAGCAGCCTACCCGAAGATATTGGGGTTGAAATGGTTGCTAAAGCGCTGCACTGCAGCGAGAGGACGATGCAACGTAAACTCGCTGAAGAGAAAACAAGCTTCAAGACGCTCAAGCAAGAGGTAAGGAAGCAAGTAGCAATAGAGCTTTTAGAAACCACGTCGCTATCTATTGAGAAAATTGCCTTTCGCTTAGGATATGAGCAGAGGACTAGCTTTGCTGTTGCATTTTTACGATGGACGGGCGTAAAACCAACAGATTGGAAACGTTAAAACGCTAAAGAACAACAGTTTAGTTGATATGTATCATAGGGTTACAAATATTTACTTAGGTGGCGGCAAGTCAATGTTTTTTGGCGGCCATCGACTTACCACATAAATCTATCTCCTTTAATCTAAACCCACTGCGACGATATGGCTAATTAGTAATCACAAGCCAGGGCGTCTTTGAAGGGCTGCGTTCCTCAGAAGGGAGCGAAGTAAATTGATTATTAAGGGGTGTACGCATGGTTGGTCCTAACGGCATAGAAAATATTCAGCATTTACCTGTTGTAATAATAGGGGCTGGATTTGGAGGGATGGCATTAGCAGTCAAGCTTCAGGAAGCTGGTGTTGAGGATTATCATATATTTGAACGAGCTAAAGAGGTTGGCGGGACGTGGCGTGATAATACTTACCCCGGATGTGCCTGTGATGTAGCATCAAACCTATATTCATATTCCTTCGCGCCAAACCCTTTATGGGCACAGACGCATGGAAATCAGTCAGAAATATTTGGTTACCTTAAAGGCGTAGCAAAAGACTTTGACTTGTATCCCAACATCCGATTTGACCACGAGTTAATAAAAGCCAGCTGGGATAAGAAAGAAGAGCAATGGACGCTTGAAACAAGCCAGGGCAAGTATACCTGTAGCGTATTAGTTACGGCTACTGGGCCATTTGGTGAAGCAGTAATCCCAGAATTTAAAGGTTCTGAATCCTTCAAAGGGACGTCATTTCACTCGCTTCATTGGGATCATGATTATGACCTCAAGGGAAAAAAGGTCGCTATTGTAGGAACTGGAGCCACAGCTATACAAATTGTTCCAGAGATTCAGGCAGAGGTAGAGCATTTAACTGTTTTCCAAAGAACGCCTAGCCATGTATTACCGAGAGTTGATATAGCAACGTCAACGTTAAAACGAGCTGCGGTTCGACATGTGCCTTTTTTACAGCGCGGTATTAGAGCAGCGTGGTATACGGCATATGAAGGATTAGTGGGGTTACCTCAGTTTGTCGACTCGCGATTTCTTGTTCCCTTCGAAGCGGCAGCAAGGTACCACTTGTTCAAGCAAGTTAAAGATAAAGATCTACGAGAAAAACTATCACCTACCTATCGCTTTGGCTGTAAACGTCCCGTATTTAGCAGTAAGTATTTCCTATCGTTGCAAGAAGAAAATGTTGATTTAGTTTGTTCCGGAATTGAAGAAATAACTGAAAAAGGGATTGTTGATTCAGAAGGTGTAGAGCATGAGATTGATACGTTAATCTATGCGACAGGATTTCGTTCCCCTCACCAAATTAGCGGTAAATTATTTGGTAAAACTGGGGCGTCTCTAGCGGAATACTTTGGCTCTCGCCCTCGTGCCTTTATGGGAACATCTATCGCTGGATTCCCGAATTTATTTATGATGATGGGGCCTTTCTCTGCGGCTGGTAACCAGTCTGCAGTGTTTATGTTAGAAACTCAGGCCGGCTATATTACTAATGCAGTTAAGACGATGCGTGAGAAAGGGCTGAAAAACGTAGATGTGCGTGAAGATGTGTTGGACGCGTTTACGAATCAAGTCAATGAGCGTAGCCAGAAAACATCGTGGGTCTCAGGAGGTTGTAATAGTTATTTCCAAAATGCAGAGGGCGGAAACGCAGGCTTGTGGCCAAGTTGGAGTTTTATGCATCGTTGGAATTCAAGGAAGTTTGATGTCAATAAATATGTTGTGAACTCTGTTGAGCAGGTGGATTAATCATGGCTAGAAAATTCAAAATGAAAGGCAAGAGAATTCTTGTCACTGGCGCAGCAAGAGGGATTGGTGCCGCTGTAGCAAGACGATTGCATGAACAAGGCGCAAAGGTTGCTTTAGTTGGACTTGAGGTTCTTCAGCTCGAACGTGTTGCCAATGAGTTAGGTGAAGGTGCGATTTATTTTGAAGCGGATGTTAGTGATAAAACTGCGGTGGAAAGTGCTGTGGATCAAGTCGTCGAGTCATTTGGTGGACTTGATGTCGTCATAGCTAATGCTGGGATTTATCATGTATCACCTTTGTCAGGGGTTGCGCCAGAGGGAATTGAGAGAACATTGAATGTGAATTTGTTTGGTGTCTGGAATACATTACATGCCTGCTTGCCACATTTAAGAGAAAGTAAAGGTTATGTGTTAACGGTTGCATCGATGGCGGCATTAACCCATGGGCCGTTGATGGGAGCGTACGCTGCGTCTAAAGCTGCTGTAGAGGCATTAACAGATAGCCTTCGAATTGAATTAAGCGCAGAAGGTGTGGGTGTGGGTTGTGCGTATTTTGGAGCCATTGATACCGATCTGGTTAAAGGTGGAAAAATGCACCCTGCGTTAGCAAAGATGGAACTCATGGTACCTGATTTTGTTCGTAAGCCAGCTCCTTTGTCCGATGCAGTTGATGTTATTGAGAAAGGTATTCAGCGACGTTCATCGCGTATGTGGGCACCGCGTTGGCTGGGGGCTGTTTTATTATTGAGAGGTGTAGCACAACCCTTATTGGAATGGAGATTGGCTGGAGATTACCGGCTTAAAAATGCATTGGCTATATCCTATCAAGAAGCCAACAGAGGGTCGTCGAAAGACTCTGCGTTAGGCGTTGCAGTTTTGGCATCTGAGAACAAAGAGGCATCTCTTGTAAAGTAAGCTTTCGTGTTTCTTAGCGAAAAAAAAGTAATCCATTCAGAAGCAATTCAAAGGTTAATGATTATGAATATGTCAGCAACAAACACATTAAAGTCAGCAACAAATACATTAACTTGGTATGCAAAAGCATTACGCCCCGACTCTGTGTCAATTAAGCCCAAACCATTAGGCATGAAGTTGGATGATGCTACGCCAACGTATTGGTTTGATAATAACTCTTTCTTAACCCATTTTTTGACCGCATTTTCAGCTATTTTTCCAGAGGGTGAAAGTTTTATGATCCATAGTGTACGACTTTTTCGTGCAGATATTTCTGAAAATAAAGCGCTTAATAAAGATTGTGGCGGATTTATTGGTCAAGAAGCACACCATTCAAATGAACACTCAATTATTAATGATTTTATGGTCAAACGAGGGATTCCTGTTGATAAGCTGGAAGCGTTTATCGAATGGTGGGTGCCGTTGGTCAAAGGGATGCCAGAAAAAGATCAGATGGCTATCACTGGAGCAGCGGAACATTTAACCGCTTTGTTTGGTGATATGGTTCTACGTAATCCCGATATTATCAATCAAGTTGACCCTGCGGTACGTCCAATATGGGTTTGGCATGCAATTGAAGAAATTGAACATAAAGCAGTGACGTATGATTTATTTGAAGCCGTAGATGGAAGTTATGCACGTAGGGTTTATGGCTATGCAATAGCATTAGCATTCCTGAGTGTTTTTGTGTCTTATGGAACGGCCCTATTTATGATTGAAGATAGAAAGAACTTTAGCTTTTCTGGTACTGCTAAAGGTTTGTGGTGGATGTTTGGTCTTGGAAAGAAGTCAGGGTATTTACGTAAATCAGCTCCTTTTCTTTTGGAGTATTTTAAGTTTGATTTTCATCCTTGGAAAGATGATAACAGTAACTTAATAAAAGAATGGCGCCCTGAATTGGATCGAATGTTAGCAGAAATAAAATCCAAGGCTGCAGCATAAATTTAGTGGATTACAGGTTAAAAATTATATGATTAAGAACTCTGATGTGACACTTGTTGGACAATTGCTGAAGTGGGGGCGTGAGCAGCCGGATGCTCCCTTTTTAGTACAACCGATGCCCGGCGGGGCTGTGCTCAGTTTAAGTTGGGCTGAAGTAGTGGATCAGGTAAAGAGGATGGCTTGTTACCTGAGATCATTATCGTTACCGGCAAATAGCCAGATTGCGATACTAGGAAAAAATAGTGCGCATTGGATCATGGCTGACTTGTCAATTATGTTGGCTGGCTATGTTTCTGTTCCTCTATACCCCTCTTTGGATAGCGATGGTATTAATTATATCCTTGATCATAGTGAATCTCGTTTGATATTCGTTGGTAAAATGGATATTGATGGTGAAGATTGGGATGTTTTGGAAACAGCGTTGCCCTCAGCATTGCCGAAAATTGCTTTGCCGTTAGCCCCCGCAATGTCAGGCGCTACATGTTGGAATAAGGTCATTGCTAGCAACGACCTTATTGAGCCGGTTGTGCTCCCTGATGCTGGCGCGTTAGCAACTATTATTTATACCTCCGGCAGTACAGGGGTCCCGAAAGGGGTGATGCATAGTAATCGTAGCATGTTGGCCGTGTGTGAAGGTTTTCAGGGGGCGTTCAATATGACGCCAGCTGATCGTATGCTGTCATATTTGCCGTTAGCACATGCAGCGGAGCGAGCTATAGTAGAAACATCGTCTTTGTTTTTTGGTTTTTGTGTTTTCTTTGCGGAAGGTATTGCCACTTTTGCGGATGACTTAAGGCGAGCGCAGCCTACCGTATTTTTCTCTGTGCCCAGATTATGGTTAAAGTTTTATTCATCGGTCGGGAAACAGCTTACCTCCGAGCAGAACGAATTGCTTGAGACCGAGTCACCGGAGGCAGATGGGCTTCGCAAAGCTATATTGGCACAGTTAGGATTGCAGGAGACTCGCGTTGCGTTAACGGGGTCTGCTCCTATTTCTCAAGCTATTGTAGAGTGGTATCGACAGTTAGGCTTAGAGATGCTTGATTGTTATGGTATGTCTGAAAACTTTGCCACATCTCATGTCAGTAAACCTGGACAGGTTCGTGCTGGTTATGTAGGAAGCCCTGCTGAAGGTGTGGAGGCTAGGATTTCTACATCGGGAGAGTTACATGTAAAAAGCCCAGGGCAAATGTTGGGGTATTTTAAGCTCCCTGAACAAACCCAGTCAGAAATCACCGAGGATGGTTTTTTCAAAACGGGTGATTGTGGCGTTATTGACCACTTGGGTAGGTTGAAAATCACGGGTAGAGTTAAAGATATATTTAAAACAAGTAAGGGGAAGTACATTGCCCCCGTTCCTATTGAACAGAAATTTGATGTTCTAGCAGAATTTGAATCTGTGTGTGTCATGGGTTCAGGGTTTCCGCAGCCGTTTGCTTTGGTTTCTTTGGGGATAGAGGAGCGCAAGCGATATCAGGATACTGATTTGCGCTGTCATTTTGAAAAACGTGCAAAAAAGGCTCTTTTATCAATAAATGAAACGTTACAAGCCCATGAGGTTATTTCATTTATTGTTATTGCCGAAGACATTTGGTCTACCGGCAATGGTTTGCTGACACCAACAATGAAAATCAAGCGACCCATGATCGAAAATGCTTATCTCGATTTAGCAGTGGAATGGTTCGACCTTAATCAAACAATTATTTGGCAGTATTAGGAGTTTTTTATGCAACGCAAACCTTTTTTACCTGAGATGGAGCAGTTCCGAGATACTGCAATAAAATTTTTTCAAAAAGAAATCGCACCCCACAAAGAGCGGTGGAGAGAACAAAGGGTTGTGGACAGAGAAGCGTTTCTCAAAGCAGGAGAAATGGGCTTTCTTTGTATGTGGGCGGATGAAAAGTATGGTGGTTTAGGCCTGAAAGATTTTCGTTATGAGCAGATCTTGGTAGAGGAAAATGCAAATCATGGTGACTCTGGTTATTTCATTACATTACATAGTCGATTGGTTGGTCCCTATATTGAGCATTTTGCTACGGAAGAACAAAAGCAACGTTTTATTCCAGGCATGATTACTGGGGAAATTATTCTCGCTATCGCCATGACGGAGCCAGATGCAGGTTCTGATTTGGCCGGAATGAAAACCCATGCTGAAAAAGTCGGGGACGAGTGGGTTTTAAATGGTTCAAAGACCTATATTTCAAACGGCATAAATGCTGATGTAATAATAGTGGCGGCGAAAACTAACCCAGACAACCCTCATGCTATGACATTGTTCTTGGTGGAACGTGGTATGGAAGGTTTTGAAAGAGGAAGAAACCTCAAAAAAATGGGTCTAAAGTCACAAGATACTGCTGAGCTTTTTTTTAGTGATGTTAAGCTTTCAGAAAAAAATGTTCTTGGAAAAGTTGATGGTGGTTTTTACCATCTTATGGTTGGATTAGCGGAGGAGCGTTTAATTGCTGCTTGCGGTAATGTTGCTGCCGCAAAGGTTGCAATGGCTCATACTCGAGAGTTTGTGACGGGGCGTAAGGTTTTTGGAAAGCCACTTTCAAAAATGCAAAATACTCGATTTAAATTGGCAGAGCTTGATGCCGA
>MAAC01006734.1_pt1 | contig 30103 bp, 29 predicted proteins | sample 1115981 | NCBI WGS metagenome assembly MAAC01 (sample SAMN04961126, study PRJNA320927) | seawater metagenome | isolation source: sample BD02T64 sea water enriched with oil for 64 days | place: USA:Gulf of Mexico | collected 2013-07-27 | reverse complement strand
TTTTTAAAGTCTAGGTCAACAGCAATCTCACTGTCATCATCGGCAAGTGTATTCTCTACCTTCATGTTTAGCTTAGGGTTTACCTTCGCTAGCGCTTCGTTGAAGTTGTCTCTATCAACTTGAACAAACTTACGGTCTCTTAGGGCTTTTTTGTTCTCGGTATTATCACCAGAATAATCACCCATTACACCCATTACGAAGGGTAGTTCTTTTTTCTCAACGGCTCCGTTGGTTTCCACATCATAAGTAATATGGACGCGAGGTTTACGTACCCGTTTTAGTTTGTCATGTATGCTATCGGACATGGTGTTTTCCTTTGGCTTTCTTCTGGTTTGAATGTGAGATGAGTTATTTTGTGTTTTTCTGCGCTGCTTTGTTATATAGGGTCTTGCTTTATTGGGCCTTGCTTTAGCTACTACTAGACGCTGATGTTACTTGTGCGGTTTACCTAGTCTAGTCCTCTCCGTCCAATTTGACACCTGTAACCAGTTCATATGTGTCTCTGGCTTGGCTATCGGTTAATAATTCGCTCATTAGCTCATGTAGAGGCATGCGGCCCCAGCGTACGGCTTTTGCAATGGCGTATGGGACAGGGGAATGTGGTTCGGTTTTCATAAAGAAGTCGGAGATGCGTAATAACTGTTTGAAGGCTTCTTCTCTGTTTTGGATGGCGCCAGCAGTAACACTAACGCCACCTGTTGATGCTCCAGGGGCTGCATCTGCGTTATCGCCAGCTTCGCCGCCTTCAGATGAGTCCTCAGCGGGGGCTGCAAGAGCCAGCTTGTCTTTAGATAGGTGCTTGATAACACCGAGTATTTCCGTAAGAATATTTTTTATATTGCTTGATGGAGGGGAGAACTCACCACCTTTTTCATCAAGTGTTTGGGTAAGTTCTTGAAACGCTTCTAAACAACCTTCGATATCCTCGATAAGATCCTGGCAAAATTGGACACTAGAGCTATCCATCGCTTTTTGGAAGATATCAATGCTAATCCCGGCGGTGGCAATACGTTCTTCTCTAACTTCTTCGTCCGCAATCTTTTGCAGTTCCATAGCTTGCAAGTACTGCCAATAGGCAAAAGGCTCCATTTCGCGGTCTTCGGTGATTTCAATATTACGAAGAGGGGGAATGATTGTGCCTTCTCGACCTTCACCGTTGAGACCTGAGTAAGGTGCACAGCGTGTTTCTCTTACGTCCTCATCATCGTCTTCATCGGGAATAGGGAAAATATCATCCCAGAAATGTTCGGCGAGTTGTTGTGCAAGTTTTAACCCGTCGCGAAATCCAGCGTAACCGTGAACTCGAACTAAGGCTTCAATATACCACGCGGCAACTTCAATATCTTTACTGGCTTCTTTAAGAATAGAAGGGGCAACGTCAAGCACATTGCGCCACTCCTCTATGGCGTTTGCACCACCGTCATTTTCTAACATGGCATTACGTTCAGCGGTTCTTGCTCGTTCTCTCGCATCTTTAATCTGATAAAAGTATGCGTTTGCAGAACGGTCTTCTCGAATATCCGAGCCCACAGGGTTGTCATCAGAGATGGGGGCGAGGAAACTTTCGATGTCTATAATTGCCGCTGAAGCCATGGTAAGCCTTTGTTATTAATGGATTGTTATCGCATTGTAGTGGAGCTGTTGTGTTGGGGCTATTGTAACCGCAAGCATAGTTGTCTAAAGGTAATTTTACCGTTTTTTTTCTTGATCTTTTTCGCAATATTGCAGGGATTGATGCAATATTGATCGGTCGTGCTATTGGTCATGTTATCGCTACAAGGTTTTTTATACGTCATTACGATTATCCTGTAAATAAAAGGAACTAGAGAACTGAAAAAACTGTCCTCTGTTGTCTGAATCGTAATGTGGTACTGTTCAATAATCGGGCCGTGCAAAAGGGTTACGCGAACGAATTGTATGAAAGGATTGTATGAAAGGATTATGGAGGGGAAAGGATGATTAAAAAAACATCATGCAAACAATGGCGAAGGGTCGTAGCGGTATTGCTGTTGGTTGCAATGACTAGTGGCTGCGCTGTCAAATTAATGTACAACCAGTTGGATTGGCTGATACCGTGGTATCTCAGTGATTACCTTGATATGAACGGTGAGCAAGATGCTTTTTTTGATAAACGACTGCAGGGCTATTTAGCGTGGCATCGCAAAAGCCAGCTTCCTGAGTATGCAGCTCTGTTACGCAGCGTTGCTAACGATGTAAACGATGGCTTAAATGAACAAGAGATTCAACGCTTTCAAGGTGAGACCGAGCGTTTAGCGGGTATTTTGGTGGAGCGCCTAGCCCCAGATGTGGTTGCTGTGTTTGCAGATGCGAGTGATGAGCAGTTAACACAGTTATATGATGCCTTGGATAAGGATGGGGAGCGTTACCGAAAGCGTTATGTGAAGCAAACGCTTCAGCAGCAACAAGAGAGCCAGGTCGAGGATGTGATTGAAACCATTGAGCGTTGGACGGGCTCTCTTAATAATGAGCAGGAGCGGTTAGTTAGCGAGTGGGGCGCGCAGTATCAGCCTATGGGGGATGAGTTGTATCAGGCGGGGTTGAAGTGGCGTGCAGAATTTAAACAGGCGTTAAAAGGGCGGGAGGATTCAGCCTTATACCCTTTACGTTTAACATCGTTGTTAACGACGCCAGACTTTGGCTGGTCTGATGCGTTTCAAGTGAAGATGTTAGAAAATAAACAGTCTCTGTCACAGCTGTATTTTACGCTAGATAAAACATTTTCTAAGAAACAGCGCAAACGCATTGTTAATACGTTACGGGATTATGCAGAAGATTTTGAGCAGTTAGCGAAGGAAGGCGCGTGATCTGTTTTGTATGAGGGAAGGTGAAACCGAAGGAGTACTTGTTGGTTGTTAGCTACCTGATAAAACGGTTGCTTTAACATGGCTTTTACGCATTCGGTTTCGCCTGTAGAGTAGGGCGTGTAGTTCATAGCCTTGCCGTCGGTTCTACTTTAATCCTATTTTAGCTGATCCAATGCGTAATCTTTTGCGTTGAATATTTTTCCTGAATCTAGGTAGTGCGCGATTTGGTTAATCGGCATGGATAGGGATTCCGCTTTATTAGTAAGAACGTATTCGGTGTACACGCTTTCGGGTTCTGTGCGTTTAGTTGTCGGGTGTTTTTTTGCGTACTCAGTCAATAGTATCCACTGATGCCCTTTTTTTGATATGCCGATAATGGTCTGGCCGATATAGGCCCCGGCCAGCATTGATACCATGGATATATCTTTGTGCGTTAAGCTGGCTTTGTCTTTGTATAGGCCGCTTAGATAGCTATCAACAATCGATAGACTGGCAACGGAGCCATCAAGTTTTTTTATGTCTAAGAGTTCAGGGTGAGGGATCTGGAAAGGAACTCTGCTTTTACCTGCGAATGCTTTGGCGTAAGCGGGTAACATTTCATTGAGCGACGGTGAGTCAGCCATGGCAGTTGCGCTCCCTAGAACCAAAGAAAAACAACACAAGATAATTGAGATAAAATGCATACATGCCTCCAACGGGCTTTGTCAGCGGGGTCTGATTGTTAGTTTTTTGACCGCTGTTTTCAAAATTAGACGTGAAGCAACACTAAATAGCAAGCCCATATGGACTAGAAGTATATAAGGTGGTCTACACTGGTTAAGGTGCTTAACTAACAGAGGGTGGCGGTATGAGAGTATTTATTGCGGTACTGGGGTTGTTGTTGGCCAATAGTGCGATGGCTGGGCAGTTAAAGGTAGTGACTGATGCATGGGAGGGTTATACCTCTAAAGAAGGTAAAGGTTATTACATGGATATGCTAAGGGCTATTTATAATGAGCCAACGGATGCCTTAGCGTTTTCTGTGCTGCCCTATGCTCGTTCTTTAGATATGGTGAAAACGGGTAAAGCGGATATTGTGCTGGGGATTTATTTTGGGGAGATTCCTGATAAGCACATGGCTGCCTACGTTGTTGAGCAAGACCTTGTAGATGTTGTTGTGCCAGTAGACATGGCTAAGTCATGGAAGGGTATGCAAATGTTAAAAGGTAAAAAGGTGATGGCAAAAATAGGTTATGCGTTTGATACCATCACGGATGTCAAAATGAAGTATACAGAAATAGCATCGTTGGCCAATATGTTGAAGATGATGGCTGCTGGCCGGGCAGATGCGGTATTGGACTACAAGGCAGATCTTGAGCCTTTAATGGAAGCGGCTGGGTTGGCGAAAGATAAATACACCGTCGTTATGTCGGTTTTATCCTCTCCTATTTATTTTGGTTTTGCCGATACTCCTAAAGGTATTGCCGCCAAGGCGCGTTTCGAAAAGCGTTTTAAAGAGCTATATGAAAGTGGCGAAATTAAAAAAATGATGGAGGGTAATTTGGGCCATTCCAAGGGATTAACGAAAACCTTGCAATCTTGGAAGTGAATGGATTGTTAATGTGAGTTAACATATCCCAAAAATCAATAATATTGGGGTATGTTATGGCACGTCGTTTAATGGGGTATCTGTTTATATTGGCGGGCGTTGCGGGGATTGCAGCGTTGTTGGTCGGGGCGTATGAGTTTGTGCAGGTTCCCACGGCAAATCCGCTGCATGCGTATTTGGTTAATATCTCTGAGGTCGATCGCACGATGAAAACCTCTCAGGGCAATATAGTGATGCCTGTTGGGGTGTTTTCAGCTTCTGCAATTTTTTTTACGATTGTATTGTTTTTTTGGGCAGCAGGTTTTGTGAAACTGTTCTTGAATCTTGGTGTGCGTATTTTGGCGCCCAATGTGGATGAGTTTGCTTCGGCTTTGGTGAACAAAGTAGAAGAGCGAATGAAGGCGGGGCGTTAGAGTGATGAGTAATCAACAGCTTGAGGGAAAGGTTGCGTTGGTAACTGGCGCGAGTAGTGGTATTGGGCGGACAACGGCATTAGCGTTAGCGGCCAGTGGTATGCATGTTTTCTTGGCTTGTCGTTCAGAGGCAAAAGCACAGCCGGTACTTGATGAGATTAATGGAGCGGATAGCGGCAAGGTAAAGGCGGAATTCTTGCCCTTGGATCTTGGCGATCTTGATTCTGTGAGGCATTGCGCTTCGGTTTTTCTCGATCGAAATCTGCCGCTGCATTTGCTGGTGGCGAATGCAGGGTTGGCTGGGCAAAAAGGAATGACAGATTCTGGGTTTGAATTAGCGTTTGGTACCTGCCATGTAGGACATTTCTTGTTAACGCAATTGCTGTTGGAGACGTTGAAGCGGTCTGCGCCATCTCGTATTGTTGTGGTGTCTAGTCAGGCTCATCGACAAGCTAAAGGTATTGATTTTGCGGCGGTGCGTAAGCCAACGACGTCGTCTGTGGGGCTAAAAGAGTACGCGGTTGCTAAGTTGGCAAATGTTTTGTTTGCCTCAGAGCTAGGGCGGCGGCTTGAAGGTACTGGAGTTACCACGTATTCACTGCACCCGGGGGTTGTTGCCTCTGACGTTTGGCGTTCTGTTCCGTGGCCATTGGATCGTCTAATGAAGCTTTTTATGATCAATACGGACGATGGGGCCAAAACAACATTGTATTGTGCAACAGCAGTGGAGACGGAAAAGCAAAGCGGGTTGTATTATGATGACATCAAGGTGGCTTCTGCATCAGGTGTTGCGCAGGATAAAGCGTTAGCTGAAAGGCTTTGGAAAGAAAGTGAGCGATGGGTGAGCTAAAGCTGATTGTTTTGATGGGGTCTGCGGAAAATAAATGGTGGGCCTGGCAGGATTCGAACCTGCAACCAACGGCTTCGAAGGCCGGTACTCTATCCAGTTGAGCTACAAGCCCGCAGAGGCCGCTATTGTATTCGCAAGCGGCGGTTGATAGCAAGGCTTCGTTTTGGATTCGAGGTAAAAATTGCTATCAACCGTTTGTTTTTATTACTAGTTTGAGGCAGTTCGGTGATCACATGGTTGGTTGCAAGGGCGAGGTGGGCGGTTCTTTTGTAGTATTTCATGTAAATCGGTAATTTGCTCTTTGTTTAAAAAAACCGAAAGTTCAGCGTCTAAGGCTTGTTTATGTGACTCACGTTTTGCTTGGTGTTCACCTTGGCGCTTTTGTTGCTGTGATTGACGTTCCTGCATTCGACTTTCGTGGTGTGATTTTAGTAACGTTTTGAGCTGCTCTGTTTGGTCGCCTGTTAATTGAAGCTGAGTTGAGATAGCGTCAAAGTCTGGCCCTTGGTGTTTTTTGTTCATTGGGTGGTTTTGGTTCGCATTGCCGTATGAATTTGCTGCTGCAAGCATACCGCTAACGCTTACAAGAATGGCAAAAAGCATAACGATGGCACCCCTGATTGGGCTGTTGGGAGCACTAGTAACGTTATCGTAAGGGTTGTCGAACGAGCTATTGAATTCACTGTTGTGATTGTTTGATGGCATGGTTGTTCTCCTTGGGGTTTTGATTTCTATCTTTGGATTTCTAACTAGTGTAGGAACCAACTAAGGAGCAAATAGGGAGGAAATGTGGCTTTAGCCGAATATTGCCTTTTATGTTATTGCTTCTAATGTTTCCTCTGCCCATTCCAACCATGCCTCTTCAATCTTTATGCCTAGTTTAAGTGTTTGGTGGGGTAAAAAGTATTTTGAGCGTAATGGCTGTTCTAGGTTGATGAGAAGTTCGCTCATTTCTTGATATTGCTGTAACCGTGTTGCATGGGCGGCTTTGTGTTGGGATATCTCTTCAATCAGTAACCCCGTGTCCGCAAGCTCTCCCGCATAAATTTTAATTAGTAGGGGTTCTTTGATTTTCATGGCTTTGGCAGGCTTTTCTAGCCATTTCTGTAGTTCACTTATACCGTCAGGGGTGACCTCATAAATTTTCTTATCGGGTTTTCCTTGTTGTATGACCTCCTCAGATTCAAGTAACGCTTCGGACTCCAGTTTTTGCAACTCTCGATAAATTTGCTGGTATGACGCTGCCCAGAAGTAACTTACGGACTGGTCAAAACGTTTTACCAGGTCGTATCCAGAGCCTTTTTCAATATCAAGCATAGCGAGTATGGCGTGCCTAAGGGACATAGTTTTCCTTCGGGTGTTTGTGGTGGGGTAATGGCGTGATTAAAGCAGTTTAGCGGATATTTGTTGCGTTATCTCAATTTGTTGCATATTCAAAAAATTGAATATAAGCTGGTTGTTCATTTTAATATGAGTGTGGTTAACATCTTGGAGATGATAGATGGCTGATACGAGTGATGGCATAAATCATGAGTCGGCAAACAAAGAGCCGATCAAAAAGAAGAAAGAGAAAAAAACGGGTTTGGCACCTAGCACTATTCGTATCGGTAAGCGTTATCGCCCGAGCCGTCTTAATGGCTCTTATGATGCTATTGTCATTGGCTCAGGAATTGGAGGTTTAACAACCGCAGCGTCTATGTCCAAGATGGGTAAAAAAGTGCTGGTGTTAGAGCAGCATTATACCGCCGGTGGTTACACTCACAGTTATTCTCGAAATGGTTATGAGTGGGATGTGGGTGTGCATTACATTGGTGATATGGGTTACCCCACCATGGGCCGCAAGCTGTTTGATTTTATTACCGATGGCAAGCTTAAATGGGCTGCTATGGATGATAATTACGATCGAATATTTCTAGGCGACGAAGAGTTTAATTTTGTAAAAGGAAAAGAAGCGTTTAAGAATGAATTAAAACGTAAATTCCCAGAAGAAAGTGCTGTTATTGATAAATACGTACATATGATTGATGAGGCAAACAAAGGTATGCAATGGTTTACCATGGGTAAATTATTTAAACCGTGGCAGCAGAAAGCGCTGTCATTCGCTACCAAAAAATTAATGCCTGAATATTTTAATCGTAATACCTATGAGGTTTTGCGAGAGCTAACATCCAATGAAAAACTGATTGCTGTATTAACCGGGCAATGGGGCGATTGTGGAATGACCCCGAAAAAGTCAGCGTTTATTATTCATGCGCTAATTGCAAAACACTATTTTAATGGTGGTTATTATCCTGTTGGTGGTGCATCAAAAATCGCTGAAACTATCATTCCTGTGGTGCAGGCTAGTGGGGGTGAAGTTTTTACTTATGCCTCTGTAGATCAGGTTTTGGTAGAAAAAGGCAAGGCGGTTGGTGTTCGAATGAAAGATGGCACCGCCATACGTTCACCTTTGGTGATCAGTAATGCAGGCGTGTTTAATACCTTTGGCCGTTTGTTGCCAGAAGCTGTCAGTCGAAAACATGGGTATGATAAAAAGTTAAAAAAGGTGTCGCCGTCCTATGCGCATTTAGGCATGTATATTGGTTTGAAGGGGGATTCTAAGTCTCATGATTTGCCTTCTACTAATTTCTGGATGTACGCTGATGAAAAACATGACGAAAATACAGATAAGTTTTTTGATGATTATAAAAAACCATTTCCTGTTGTGTATGTGTCTTTCCCATCAGCCAAAGATCCAGAGTTTAATAGCAAATACCCGGGGCGCTCGACCATCGAAATTGTAGCGCCAACGCCTTACCATATTTTTGAAAAGTGGAAAGATGAAACTTGGGGTAAGCGTGGGGATGAGTATGAGGAGCTTAAAGAGTATTTTTCTCAGCGAATGTTAGAAGCTTTGTACGAGAAGATGCCACATTTGCGCGGTAAGATTGATTATTACGAAACCTCAACACCGTTATCAACAGACTACTTTTGTTATTACTCCAAGGGTGAGCTTTACGGTATCGACCATGATATGAATCGTTTTGACCAAGAATGGTTGCAACCTAAGACATCAATCCCTGGCCTCTATTTAACGGGGCAAGATGTATTGTCTGCTGGAGTGGTTGGCGCGATGATGGCGGGCTTTTTAACGGCGGGGCAAATCATGGGGTTGAAAGGGCTTAAGCTAGCGAAAATGGCGTTTTTTGATAAGCAGGATGTGCCAGAGCAGTGGGCTGTGCAGATGGAGTGATATTGGGAGCAATATATATACCAATGTAACGCCTGTATTGACGAAACTCATTACGGGCGCCACCAACCTTATTCAGTTAAGCATTTTGTATCGAAAAGGGTTTTCGTTAGTTGTTGTACTTTTACCACATGGATTAGTGACATATTCACAGCAAATAACCTGTATAAAAAATGACTACTCTGCAATACTTTCACCATGGTTTCAGAGAGAGACTTTTCCGAATTAATCGAATAACAATACAGGTTTAATCACAATGGATCACGGATACTTAAAACCCACCCCTCCCTATTTAACAACAAAAGGTGTCGCTTCTACTTTTTTACTACCCCCTGATTCATGCGCTATGAATATTACCCCTATCGAACTTGATGGCGCTATTCAGCCAATGACCATGGGAAGTGAGTTTGGAGCCTATAAAATTATCGGTCGCAAGGTCTCTGTGAAGCGTTTTTTGCATGAAAATGCACAAGCTTGCGTTCATACGAAAGGCAACCAAAATATCATTGTTTCCATGTGGACATACGACAAAAATGCCCCATCGCCTGAATTGCAAATGGCACAGACAGGCATCGGTATTGGTAAAACCTTAGCCAGTGCTATGAAGTCAAATATGAATGGTGGACTTGTTGGTTCGGGTATCGCGGTTAAGGCAGGGGCTAATACGGTTAAGGCGGTTTATGATTATGTGACGGCTTCCACGATAGATTTGGACAAGGTGCCTAACGGGCCTGACAGCACGAAGTTTAAACGGTTTAAAAATGCGCTTAAGCAGGTGGCGGATAATGTTTCAGGGCAACGTGTAGCGGTTCTTGTTTCTGTCTTGGCACCACCACCCAAGGTAGCGGCCAAGTACGATACCGGATTATCTATGGTAACTTTTTCTAATATATTAGCAATAATGAAGGGGTTGTAAGAACGTGTTACCTAACTCTTACAGGGTTGGGTTTTATTTCTGACTCATACTTCCGGTTCATATTTATAGCCAACACCATACACAGAATGAATAATCGTGGTGTTGGGTATTACTTCCCCAATACGTTTACGCAATTTTTTAATGTGACTATCAATAGTTCTGTCGTTAACGATGCGGTGGTCATTGTAGATATGATCCATCAATTGTTCACGAGAATATATACGTCCAGGATCCGATACTAAAATATTGAGCAACTGAAATTCTACAGCGGTTAGATTTAACGGCTTGTCGTTTGCTGTAGCTTGGTATCGAGCTTCGTCCAATTTAATCATTGAGTCAGTTGAACTGGGTGTTGACCCGGTTCGGCGTAATACGGCTTTAACCCTGGCTACCACTTCTCTTGGGCTAAATGGTTTGCAGATATAATCATCTGCACCTAACTCTAACCCTAGAAGCCGATCAATTTCTTCAACGCGAGCCGTCACCATAATGATCGGGGTGTTTGAGAATGCACGAATATCTTTGCATACGTCCATACCATCCTTCCCGGGTAGCATTAAATCCAAAAGAATCAGTGAGGGCTTGTTCGCTTTAACCCAGGCAGCAACACTTGTTCCTTCGTAGATGCAGTGAGTTTGGAACCCTGAGTTTTTAAGGTAATCTGAGAGCAGCAGAGCAAGTTTTTCTTCATCTTCAACAATAAGGATAGTGCTGTTTGATGTTGCATCGTTTGTCATTGGTTGTGCCTTATTGCGTGTATACGTTAACGGTGAGTTATACGTGTTTTATGGGAAGTCGTACTGAGACCCACAACCCCCCTTGTGGAGATGGCTGAGCACTAATAGTTCCACTATGTGCAGTGACAATATTGCTGCAAATAGCCAATCCTAACCCGGCACCTCCACTTGCTCGGTTGCGGGAGGAATCTACGCGATAGAGTCGTTCGAATAACCGGGGGATTTCTTCTTTGGCGACGCCAGGGGATGAATCCTGTAGATGGATCAACATCTCGCTGTGTTGTTTCTCAATAGTGAGTAAACTATTGCCGCCTTTATCCGTATAACGATAGCTGTTTTTTAATAAATTATTAATCAGTTGTTTGATGCGCTGCGGGTCAACAAACAGCATCGCTTCATTAAGGTTCATCGAGTCAAATGATAGGTTGATATTTTTGTTAGAGAATTGATCGGTAAATGTCTCAACACAATGTTCCAAAACCGGAAGAACGTCAGTCGGGCATTTTTGATAGTTAAGTGCGCCGATATCTGACATGGATAATTCGTATAGGTCTCCCACTAGATGGGTGAGATGCTCCACCTCTTGTCCTAGGGATGTGATGTTGCCAGCGGTGAGTGGGCGAATACCGTCTTCAAGGGCTTCAATTTCCCCTTTTAGTATTGCAAGCGGGGTTCGTAGCTCATGGGAAATGTCAGCAACCCATTGCTGACGAGCGTTTTCATTTTCCTTTAGCGTGTTAGCTAAGGTATTAAAGTCGGTGGATAAGGTGCCTAACTCGTCCCTGGTGATCACCGGTATTTGAGTATCAAACTTACCTGACGTTAACCGCCGTGTACCTTTTGCAAGGTGTTTAATGGGTTTGACGAGATGCCCTGCAATAGGGATAGATAGCAGCATAGATATAACCATCATCGCTAATGCAATGACGAGAAATGTTTGGCTTTGTTCCTGAACGAAAACAAGATCATGAGCATCGGAAAGTTCTTTGATGGGTTTAATGCCCAAGTAGCCGATTGTCTGCTCGTTTAATGTGATCGGTGAAAGTGAGAATGTGCTAGCCCCTTCTGGGGGCCCAAAGACGGTGTTTTTATCAATATCGAAAAGCGCAACGCGGGGGCGCTGTTGATTAGGTGGAGGTCGACGGCCGGGAGGATGTTCTGGTCGTTGAAAGTTTGGTGCTGGTTGTCTTGAGTCTCCGCCTGGAGGGCGGCGATGGTCGATGGGTGGGTGGCCTGGCCCCCTTTCTTGTCGGGGGGATAAGAATAGATCTGGGCTACTTCCCGAGATTAGCTGGTGCCACTTTCGTGGATTTCTGGCAAGTGGCTCCCAGTCACCAGCAGACTCATATTCTGTGGCTAATGCCGCACTAAGAGCAGCGCTTTGCTCTCTGTCTTGCGTATTAACGTAATTCAAGAACCCTCTGTCAAAGCTCCACTGCATTACCAAAAACATACAAATTGCCACACCACTGGATGCCATTAGCATGGTCAGGAATAGCTTGGTTTTGATGCTTTTAGGTGAGGGGAGTAGCGCCAATCTTTAATCCTTGCCGAGTTTTCGTTGTAGGGGTTAACCTAAAAATGCTCAATATAACGTTAATTCTAGATGAATGAGAGCAGAATAGCGCAAGAGTGTGCAAGAAATGGGGAGGGGGAGATGGGTGGAATACCGCTCAGCCATTAAATAACAGTTACCAATATTATTTAAGAAACTATTATTTAAGAAACTCTGCTTCAATAAACGCTCTAAATAATTGCTGTCGCTTTATTGGATAGCGTTGGCTGGGATAAACCAAGTGCAAGGCCCTGTGTAAGATCGAATTTTCTGGAAATAATCGAATCAGACTGCCATCGGTAAGCTGATCCCTGACGGCAATATCCAAGACCGCAATAATGCCCATTCCTTGAAGGGCCGATTCAACAAGAGCAGAAATATTGTTACAGGTATGGTAATGGGTAAGGTCTATTTGTTTTAGCCATTCATCTTGAATGATTCTTGGTGTTTTGTAGTTGTCAAAATTTGAAACGATCAATTTGTGCTTGAGCAAGGATGTTAACACCCGCGGTTTACCGTGTTTTTTGAGATAGGCGGGGGAGGCGCACAAAATTAGTTGGGTGTCGGTTAGCGGGCGAGCCACTAGTCGTGAATCTTCTTGGTGACTGACACGAAATGCAAAGTCGATATTCTTCATCAATAAATCTTCGAAGTTGTCTTCGACTCTGATATCGAAAACAATATCGGGGTGACGATCACCAAACCTCGATAGTAGTTTTATGATGGGTGATTGCAGAAGAACCTGTGAAAAGGAAATTCTCAACTTGCCCTTTTCATCTTCCATCGTATGTTTTAGACGTTGTTCATAAGTATGAATGGATAATAGTACTTCCTTGCATTGAGGGTAAAAGTTCAAGCCTTCTGTAGAAGCAATTAAACCTTGTGTGGAGCGATGGATGAGGTTTATTTCAAGGCGTTGTTCAAGTTTGGCAAGTTGTTTGCTGACCGCCGATTTTGTGAGGTTTAACCGATCGGCAGCTTTGCTTAAACTGTTTTCTTCTACGATTGCTACAAAGGCCTCGTATTCTTTTAGCTGGGTCATGTTGGGTGCCTCTGTCCTGGCGATAAGCTTCGCTGTTTCTATTATGGAAACACGATTTTGAAAACATTTCCATCGTTTATGTTGGTTGGAATCGTTATGCTCGATGAACTCAATCAACTTACTCAGCTTACTCAACGATAGGACGTCATGATGGATAAGATGCAGGCCATTGTTTTAGAACAACAAGCAGATAACCCCACATTACATGTTGTCGAAAAGTCGACTCCAATCCCTAAAAAAGGCCAAGTGCTTGTTAATATTGAAGTGGCACCGGTCAACCCTTCGGACGTTATGTTTCTTACCGGTAGGTACCGATCTATTGTGGATACGGCGCTTCCGGTAGTCCCTGGTTTTGTGGCCAGTGGTACTGTGGTCGCAACCGGGGGAGGTATTATTGATAAATGCTTACTAGGTAAGAGAGTGAGCTGTGGGGGTATGAGTGATGGCGACGGTACCTGGTCTCAATACGTATTAACGGAATCTAGACGCTGCATCCCTTTGACAAAGAATATTAGCTTTGAGTCAGGCAGCAATTTACTCGCTAACCCAACGACGGCATGGGCATTATTAACGCTCGTAAAAAAAGGCGGGCATAAAGCGGCTATTCAAAATGCCTCAGCCGGAGACGTTGGTTCTATGATGCGTTATTTGGCTCGACAACAAGGCATTCCCCTTATCAATATCGTTCGCTCAGAAGAGCAAGCTGAGTATTTGCATAAAATGGGAGAGCGATATGTTGTGAATTCTTCAGATTCTGAATATCGAAACCAATTGCAAAGCCTTTGTCACAAGCTGCAGGCAACTATTGGTTTTGATGCTGTAGCGGGGGAGAGCAGCCAAGAATTACTCAGCGCGATGCCGGTATGCAGTGAGCTGATTGTGTACGGGAAGCTGTCAGATAAAAACTCGCAGCTTGATGTTTTTGAAATTATTGTGGGAAGGAAGCAGCGCCTATCGGGGTTTAATCTTTACCACTGGATTGAAGGGCAGTCGTTGCCTGAATTAGCCTATCACTTTCTTAGAATACGATGGTTTCTATCTGCGTACGGAGGAATGAATGTGCAACATAAGGTTGGTCTGACATCTTTTGTTGAGAACTTTAACCATTATATAAAAAATACAACCCAGGGGAAAACGTTGATCTACCCCCGGTTAGGTTGATAATTCGATGAGAAGGGAAAAGTCCGTGGCGGTATGGGGGAAATATTATACCGCCACGGAGGATAGAAGAGTTGCTAATACAGGTTTAGCTTAAAACTTGTAAGTAGAGGTTAACCAAAGTTTGGTGGTGTCGTTGATGCCTACTGTATTATCACCTTTGCGGAAGTCTGCGTATTTAAGGTGGAGGCCAATTCCATTGTCTAATTTTGTCGCAACAACAAAGCCAATTTCAGAGCCATACTTGTCACCGTCGTTAACGCCTTCGTTTGCGTCGAACTGGTGATAAACCCCCAATAATTTAACGCCGGAAATTTTTGTACCTACAGAAATATAGACATCGTCAATGCCTGAGGCCGGTGTTGTGAGAGCTTTGTCTGTCCAGCCTTGGAACTTATGTTTGGTTGCCAGCGGGGTGTTGAAACCTACGCCTGCATCTTCATCGGCACCAAGTGATTCTCTACCAATCTTTGCCGTAACACCCGCAACAGAAATACCACCCATTAAATGATTGTATTTCGCGTCATAACTTTTGGAGTTATGACCTTCCGATTGCTTAGCAAACTCTGCGGTATAGTGGAATTTAACATCGCCTGCCTTAGTGTTGCCTGCAAAACGAACCCCAAGAGTTTTGGATGCAGTACCGCTGTCTAGAGTGGTATTTTTGGTCTCATCTTCAACGTCATAATAATAAGCAGACACTTTACCTACAGGGGTCTTATAACCCACATTTAATAAATTAGTATCGTGATCAGCATTAGTATTTTTAATACCATCAAGGTTGTAAATATGCGCAGCAAATACAGTCAGATTTTTAACGCTACTGTTGCTAACACTGACAGCGTCATAGGTTTGTTCGTTTTGTCTCCAGCCAACACCACCAACAAAACGTTGATTGTCGAGTAGAATGCGTTGGCGACCGTACCTAACAGTGGTATCTGCCACTTTGTAACTTAAGTATACCTGGTTTACGCCAGTACCTTCAGGGTCAACAATAGCGGGGCCATTTTCGCCGCTGTTCACTCCATCAGGATAATTTACACTTTTTAATGACGTAACATCATCAAGCTCAAGTGTCATCCCAAACCCTTTAAAATCGCCAGAAGTATAGGTTAACCGTGTTTTTAATGTGATTGCATCAGAGCCATCTTGGGTTGAATCATCTTTATCATCAGCATCTACATTCTCATAACGTAAACGAAGACTAACAACGGTATCACCTTCTTTAAGGGCATCCGCGATGCTATCAGCAGCGATGGCAGTTTGGCTAAGTCCTAACCCTAATAGAGGGGACATTGCCGCAGCAAGTACAGAAAGTCTAAGTGAGTTTTTTTGGGTCGTCGGCATGGTGTATCTCCTAGTAAACATCAAGGTTGGCGCCATTATGACGATTCGCTGATAGCGAACCTTGACGACCATCAAGTGAAAAATACGGAATGTTTACAATGTAGCCGAACTATTGACTTCTGTCATGTGGTCTTAGTCATGCACGTAGGGGTTGCTTTGACGTTCTGCACCAAATGTAGACATTGGGCCGTGGCCAGGAATAAAGGATACATCGTTGCCTAAAGGCCAAAGCTTCTGCTTGATCGCGTTGATCAGTGTGTCGTGATCTCCACCAGGAAAATCCGTACGGCCGATTGATCCGGCAAACAATACATCACCAACTGCGGCGATATTGGTGTCTTTATGGAAGAATATAACGTGCCCTGGTGTGTGCCCTGGTGTGTGGTAAACCTCCAATGTTACATTACCAAAGCTAACGGTATCACCATCGTTAAGCCATTGTGTGGGGGTGAAGATTTTGCAGTCTGGGAAACCAAACATTTCTGATTGTTTTTCCAAGGAATCAATCCAAAACTGATCCCCTTTATGAGGGCCTATAATGGGTAAATCAAACTTTTCTGACAAGGTTGCTGTGGCGCCAGCATGGTCAATATGGGCGTGGGTAAGAAAAATCTTGGTGATACTTACGCCTTCTTTTGTTGCTGCAGCGAGGATTTTGTCCACATCGCCGCCAGGGTCAACGACTGCAGCTTCTTTAGTTTCTTCACAGATCCATAGTGAACAGTTTTGCTCAAATTTTGTAACGGGGATAATGACTGTTTTCATAAAGGCTTTCTTTCTATTTTCTAGGGTGTCCGCTAGTGTACGTATAAGCGATAAAGCCAGCAATGGCTATTTTTTGAGAGGTAAAACATGAGCGAGAATACACGGGTTTTTAAGGTAAAAAAACATATAGCATTAGTTGCCCATGATAATAAAAAGCCTGAGCTAATGGCGTGGGTTACTGCTCACAGGGATGAACTGTTGCGACATAAGCTCTACGGCACGGGAACAACAGGCAGAATGGTGACTGATACGATAGGGTTAGAGGTAGAACCGTTACTGAGTGGCCCGTTAGGTGGTGATCAGCAAATTGGTGCCAAAATTGCGGAAGGAGAGATCAATATGTTGATCTTTTTCTGGGATCCTTTTGAACCTATGCCTCATGACCCGGACGTTAAGGCGTTATTGCGGATTGCTGCTGTTTGGAATGTACCGGTAGCCTGTAATCGGGCGACTGCAGATTTTATCTTGTCGTCTCCTTTAATGGGTGAAGATTATTGCAGTGGATTGCCGGATTTTGATGCCTACAATAACCGGTCGCTTTGATGGGTTTGTCAAAATGGTATTGCCTTAACGCTGATTGATGGCTGACCTTCTAGTCATTTTGTCCTTGCAAACCCTGATTTTTAGTGCGACATTGCGGGTTTTTATTCCAGGAAACCCCGTATGAGCTATCAAACCATTGAGTTTAACGTCGCAGACAATATCGCCACCATCCGTTTAAATAGGCCAAAGGCGGCGAATTCTATTGATTTGGCGATGGCAAAAGAGCTGATGTCTGTGGCTATTGAGTGTGATGAAAACCCTGAGATCCGTTGTGTTATTTTAACGGGCAATGGGCCATTTTTTAGTGCTGGCGGCGATGTAGGTAGTTTCGCTGAAATGGGTAGTGATATTGGCAAGGGGTTAAAAGAGCTAACCTCTTATTTGCATAGCGCACTGGCCCGCTTTTCTCGAATGGGAGCTCCACTAATAACCGTTATTAATGGTAAAGCTGCCGGTGCAGGTATGTCGTTAGCATTACTGGGTGATATTGCCATTGCAGCTGATCCCGTAACGTTCACCATGGCCTATACCGCTGTTGGATTAACACCTGACGGTGGTGCTAGTTACAGTCTTCCTCGTCTTGTCGGTGAGCGTCGAGCAAAAGAACTGATGTTAACCAATCGTCCGGTTACGGCGGAAGAGGCTGTAACCTGGGGAATGATTAACCAAGTGGTTGCGGAAGATGTATTAATGGATACGGCATTAACCGTTGCCAAACGATTTGTTAAAGGGCCAACGGCGGCATATCGTGAAGTGAAAGAATTATTACATGCCTCTGCGAACCAAGGTTTTGAAGCACAGATGGAATTAGAAGCCCGAGCAATTGCACGACAGGGTTGTAGTGCTGAAGGTCAGGAAGGTATCAATGCGTTTTTGAATAAGCGTAAAGCAGATTTTTTGAGTGTGTGATTTTTGAGTGCGTACACAACCTTTGATGTGGGCCTTAACCTTTTTCGTTAAGTTAATGATCTTCACCAATTTTCATGCTTAACTGACTCCAGCTGTAAACCCTCGTTGCTGGAGCGTATGAATGAAGATTGGTATTCCAAAAGAAGTTCATCAGGGGGAGCGGCGTGTTGCAGCAACCCCTGAATCGGTTAAAAAATTACAAAAACTTGGTTTTGATATTGTCGTCGAGGCCGGTGCGGGAAGTGCCGCATCGTTTACGGATGATGCCTACCAAGACGCCGGAGCGACGATTGAAACCGATACCGCCAAATGTTGGGCGGATGTTGATATTGTTTTAAAGGTTCGTGCACCAGAACAAAACCCTGTATTAAATGTTCACGAAGTGGAAATGCTCAAAGCCGGACAAACTCTGGTGAGCTTTCTACAACCCGCTCAAAACGATGAATTACTCAAACAACTAGAAAATCAAAAAATATCAGCCATTGCCATTGATGCGATTCCTCGGATTTCTCGTTCCCAAAAAATGGATGCGTTAAGTTCGATGGCAAATATTGCCGGTTACCGAGCTATTATGGAGGCAGGCCATCATTTTGGTCGTTTCTTTACCGGTCAAATTACTGCCGCTGGACGTATCCCTCCCGCTAAAGTGATGATTATTGGCGCTGGTGTTGCGGGGTTATCCGGTATAGGGACTGCGAATAGCTTGGGGGCTATTGTTCGTGCCTTCGATACGCGCCCTGAAGTGAAAGAACAAGTGGAAAGCATGGGGGCTGAATTTTTAGAATTGGAATTTGATGAAGACGGTTCTGGCGAAGGTGGTTATGCCAAAGTAATGTCCAAAGAGTTTATTGATGCGGAAATGGCGTTGTTCATGGAGCAAGCCAAAGAAGTCGACATTATTATGACTACCGCGTTAATCCCCGGTAGACCCGCACCAAAACTCATTACTGCTGATATGGTTGCGGCCATGAAAGAAGGCAGTGTGATTGTGGATTTAGCCGCAGAAACTGGGGGGAATTGTGAGTTAACAGAAAAAGACCAGGTCGTTGTAAAACACGGTGTTACGATCATTGGGTACACTGATTTGCCAAGCCGTTTACCGACACAGGCTAGTAGTTTATATGCCCAAAACCTGGTGCATCTATTAACGGACATGTGTAAAGGTGACGGATTTTCTATTGATATGGAAGATGACGTGATTCGTGGTGCAACGGTTGTACATGAGGGCGCAATATCCTTTCCTCCACCTCCATTGAAAATCCCAGCGATTGCGAAACCAGCTATCGCAAAAGCGATTCCGAAAAAAGAAATTGTTGATGAAGGCCCTAAAAAAGTTAATGTGCCAGTGTTAGCGACGGTAGGTATTTTGTTATTGGGTCTTGGTTATGTGGCCCCGCCCGATTTTTTATCACACTTTATTGTATTTGTACTGGCGTGTTTTGTGGGTTTTCAAGTTGTGTGGAATGTATCTCCTTCTTTGCATACCCCGTTAATGAGTGTCACCAACGCCATTAGTGGCATTATTGTTATTGGGGCGATGTTACAGATCTCGGGAGGTTTGGGAGAGCCTATTACCATTCTTGCGGCGATTGCGGTGTTAATTGCATCGATTAATATTGGCGGCGGATTTGCTGTCACTCAGCGCATGTTGCGCATGTTCCGTAAATAGGGGAGTTATCAATATGTCAGAAGGTGTATTAACTGCCGCATATATCGGTGCTAGTGTGCTGTTTATTTTGAGTTTAAGCGGATTAAGTAATCAAGAGACGGCCCAGCGAGGCAATTGGTTCGGCATTATAGGAATGGCCGTTGCAATCTTGGCAACTGTCCTCAGTGAAAGTGTGACGGGTTATGGTGTGTTGGCCGTTGTTATTGTTGTTGGTGGATCGATCGGTTTTGTATTAGCCAAACGAGTCGAAATGACAGAAATGCCTGAGTTGGTTGCTGTCTTACATAGTTTTGTGGGGTTAGCTGCGGTGCTTGTGGGTATTTCTAGCTTTCTAGGGGCAGAAACATTTAATAGCGTTGCTGAGCAAGTCATACATGAAGTGGAAATTTTCCTCGGTGTATTTATTGGTGGTGTTACGTTTACCGGGTCGATAATAGCATTTGGAAAGCTAAGGGGTAGTATTGCCAGTAAACCGTTGATGTTACCTGCACGTCATTGGTTAAATTTGGGGATTGTAATTGCTTCTGTTGTTTTGGGGGTGATGTTTTCCAACGCAGAACATGATTCAGCGTTAACATATCTGATTACCATGACCGTGCTGTCGTTTTTGTTAGGTATGCATTTGGTGATGGGTATTGGTGGTGCGGATATGCCAGTGGTCGTGTCCATGTTAAATAGCTATTCCGGTTGGGCTGCTGCTGCGACAGGGTTTATGCTGTCGAATGATTTGTTAATTGTTGTGGGAGCCTTGGTGGGAAGCAGTGGTGCAATTCTTAGCTACATTATGTGTCGAGCGATGAACCGTTCTTTTGTGAGTGTGATTCTGGGTGGTTTTGGGCAAGGTACCAGCGTTTCATCCACGGCAGACGATGGCCCGAAAGAAACCGTGTCAACAACGGCGGATGAAGTGGCAGGTATGTTAGCGGATGCTTCCGAGGTTGTTATTGTTCCCGGTTATGGCATGGCGGTAGCTCAGGCGCAAAATACGGTATATGACATTACGCGATTGCTGAAGGATAAAGGCATCAATGTGCGATTTGGTATTCACCCTGTTGCGGGAAGGTTGCCAGGGCATATGAACGTACTACTTGCGGAAGCAAAGGTACCTTACGACATTGTTTTGGAAATGGATGAGATTAACGAAGACTTACCAGAAACAGATGTTGTGTTGGTTATTGGTGCTAATGACATCGTAAACCCAGGAGCATCGGAAGACCCAGGAAGCCCAATTTATGGGATGCCTGTTTTGGAAGTGTGGAAAGGGAAAACCGCTGTTGTGTTAAAACGAAGTATGGCAACGGGTTATGCGGGGGTGGATAATCCTTTGTTTTACAAAGAAAATACACGCATGTTGTTTGGTGATGCGCGAGACACGATGGGGGATGTGTTGTCTGCACTGAAAAAATAACCTTGATTTGAGGCACAAAAAAACCAGTAAGAGCCTTTATGTCTTGCTGGTTTTTTTGTGCCTATTGTTGTCAGGTTGGTTACCGGGTTGGCATAATTTCAGTCTTTGATTATGCTTAAAAAATAAGTATTCATCATGGTTCTGTCGATAGTGTGCACTTACTTTTGGCTTTTGAGAGGTTTTTCATGTTAACACCTGAGAACACGCTTGGTAAATCTGAAAGCCCTTGTGTTAGAAATTGTTGTTTAGACGGCGATGATGTTTGTTTGGGGTGTGGGCGGGCTTTAGAGGAGATCACTGGCTGGAATGCTGCAACAGTAGATGAGAAACAAGAAATCCTTCGGAGAGCTAACGAACGGTTGGAAATTCGACGAAACAAGCGGTCTCAATAATGGGGTTAATTCCTTGAAACATCATTAAAAGCAAAAGTATTGATTTGTGTAGGGTATTGGTTGGTGCTTTTTTCCTCAAATTCAGTAGAATACGCGAGCGCAAAAACCAGGAGACAGTCGTTGAAAGCTTTTAGGTATTTATTAGTTGTATTAGGCGTGTTGGGAGTGTCCCCAGCATGGTCATCAAGTGGCAGTGTTGCAGCTACATTAGACATGACGGGTGCCACATTAGGCATTTTGGCATTAGTATTATTTGCTTTTGCTTATGCGTTTGTTATCGCGGAAGAATTTATTCACCTTCGTAAGTCCAAACCTGTAATGTTGGCTGCGGGTATAATTTGGGTGTTGGTTGCGATAATTGGCAAAGAAGTTGATGGCGGAGAAGGTATTGTTGATGCCGCGATAGCTCATAATTTGATGGAATACTCAGAGCTTTTCCTCTTTTTGTTAACTGCGATGATTTATATTAACGCCATGACAGAGCGAAATGTATTTGAAGCATTGCGTTCCTATTTGGTGAGTAAAGGTTATAGCTATAAAGCACTGTTTTGGATTACAGGGGTTCTGGCGTTCTTTATATCACCCATCGCAGATAACCTAACAACAGCTTTGTTAATGGGTGCTGTAGTGCTGGCGGTTGGTAGCGATAATCTAAAGTTTGTTAGTATCGCTTTTGTTAATATTGTCGTAGCAGCCAATGCAGGCGGAGCCTTTAGCCCATTTGGTGATATTACAACCTTGATGGTTTGGCAGGCAGAGAAGGCAGAGTTCTTCGACTTTTTCGCATTGTTTATACCATCTGTTGTTAACTACATTATCCCAGCTGTGATAATGAGTTTTGCTATACCTAACGAGACGCCAAAGGTGGTTGGAGACTCTGTATCGATGGAGCGTGGAGGGATTACTATTTGCCTTCTCTTTATCTGTACTATCGCTACAGCAGTTAGTTTTAAGCAGTTTTTACACTTGCCTCCATTTATGGGCATGATGACGGGATTGTCTTATTTATTTTTGTTTGCTTATTACATCAAAATTACTACCCCTACTGTCAACGACCTTGCGGAGTTCAATATTTTTAACAAGGTAGCAAAAGCCGAGTGGGATACGTTATTGTTCTTCTTTGGGGTTATTTTTTGTGTAGGTGGCTTGGGTACCATTGGTTACCTGGGGGCAGTGTCTCAGGTTATGTATGAAGGCTGGGGAGCAACAAATGCTAATATCGTCGCGGGCCTTTTGTCAGCGGTGGTGGATAATATTCCGGTAATGTTTGCTATATTGAGCATGAATCCAGAGATGGAAACGTATCAGTGGTTACTCGTTGGTTACTCGTTACGTTGACTGCGGGCGTTGGTGGTAGCTTACTTTCTGTTGGTTCAGCAGCGGGAGTTGCGTTGATGGGGCAGTCTCAGGGTAAGTACACATTCTTCAGCCATATGAAGTGGACCTGGGCTGTGGCGTTGGGTTATGCTGCCAGTATATATACTCACTATTTGATAAATGGTTAAATCTTCGGCCTACTAGCCGTCAGCTAAAAGTCTACATTCAGACATAAAAAAAGCGTCATTACGACGCTTTTTTTATGTCTGAATGTAGACTTAGATGCATCAGAAGATGTGAACCTGGATGTTACTGGTTGTTGTTTGTCAGCTGTTTTAGTGCGGACATACTTGGCATAAAGAAATAAGCACCACCTTTAGTTGTGACAAACTGGGGGATGTTTTTTAGCTTACGTCGTATTGGGTTTTGAGGAAGGGTGAAATCATCACCGGAGGGGCCGTGTTCTTTAGGGCGAGTACCTAATAATGGATCAAGATCATTGTACAACCCATTAAACTTTTCATTATTAACCCATGTTTGCTGAATAAATTCAAACTGGCGAGCAAGGTCGGCATTAAAACATAAAAAGTGTAAGCCCCGCGGTTCTGTATCATCCGCTTTCATCATCGCGGTTGGCGAAAGGTTTTTGTGTAAGGGTTTGCCGTAGGGGCGGCCTCGTCTCATGATGCGATGATGGTTAACGCTGGCGATATTATCTTTTTTATTGGATAAGCCAAGATCTGTTGCGCGGGGGTTGGTGCGGCGAATGTGAGAGGCCATGGGGCAATGATTACCTTGAGGGTCATCTGAGTAGTTAAAGTCATTTGCGATAGAGGGGTTTAGATGGTCTGGCTCTTTTGTTGGGAACAGGCTGATAGGCGCACCATTTGGCCAACGGCCCACCATTTTTGTCGCTAGATATACTTTGTTATCTTCTTCTACATTTTGCTGATCAAGGTAATGCCAAAAGCCTTTCACATCTTGTTCTAGTTGACGGAACACTAGGTAGCTTCCATCTTTTCCAAAGTGTTTGAAGTTATTGTTGTCGTGAGGGAAGGGTGTTGTTGTTCCGTAACCGCTTTCTCGACCCAATAAAAATTCACCAGGGGCAAGGGTGTCGTTTTCCGTGGCGTCTGTGTGAACCCCTGTTATTTTAGGTTGAGAAAGACCGTCCTTAAACCCAAAATGCTCTTTTCGATCAGATAGAGCTTGGGTGTTAAGTTGTTGTAACTGCGTTGTATAGGCTTCTAGCTCAGAAGTGATGTGAGCGACTAGAGTTTCGAGTGCAGACTCTGAATCAGCGTAGCAAAGTAATAACACATCAATATCGGGTGTCGTGGGACCACCCCAATTCCAGTTTTCTGGTGAATTGCTATCTTCGTCACCGAGCAATTGGCTGCGCTTTTCGGTGGCAATTCCCTCCTTAAACTCCCGCGAGAATCGCTGGTAGGCATGTTGAGAAAGGTTTAGCTTGTCTAGGCCTGGAGCGGTAAAGGCGATGTTAAGCGCTGTTGATTCTGCTTGAACGTTACTGGTAGTGATATTTTCTATGTTGTCACAAAGCCACTGTTTAAATAAATCGGGGTGTTCAATGTGGAGCATTAAATAGGTGGCATGGTGCAGGTCTTTATAAGCATATAGGACTAGGCTTTGTATGTTAGGGAAATCAATTGGCTGCATTTTTTTGCGCTCTTATTGTTTTTTAAAACTTACGATTTTTTAGAAACATGGTTTTCAAAACCTATGTACGTCTAAAAGCGTGCTAGCCACTTTGATAGTTGTTTCTCATTCATGGGCCTGTTAAAACCTTGTCGAATATGACTGTTGTTGAGAACATTTTGTAGTGTTAGTTCAGGGTAGGCGCTATACCAGCAGTGAGTTTTTAATTGGCTTTTACGAGCATAGGCTTTAAATTCGATGTCGTTTTTCGCACCTTGCAGAAGTAATCTTTTTGCTGCAGGAAAACCTTCTGCATTACTCCATACTGCAGTTAATCCCATTGCCGCCCGATCAATGAAGTCACCGAGATAGTTTTCCCAGCTGCCATCGTAATTGGATAAAAATACTAGGCGTTTGTTATTGTCGATAATAAGCCACCGAGCAAAATGGATAGTATTAATCGAACCGAGTTTGCCTTTGTTGTAAAAAATATCTGCAAGTAAGTTGATGGCCCACAAGACAACGTTGAGTGTTATCAGGCGAAAACGGCCGGGTTTTATTTCTACGATACTAGTCATAGGGCTTTGAACAGCCTGTTGCTCTTCTTGAGTTACATGGCGAATATGGCTGTGCCGAGCGGCCATGTCGTTGTTGTGTATTTCAGGTATATCGGCTTTTTCGTGCTTGCGGAGAGCGATGTACCATGCGCCAAAAAACATACCGAGAGGTAGGGCGAGGAATGGGAGTAAAGCGAGGAGTAAGGCAATTCCCCCTAGCAATGTTGGCCAGTAGGGTTTTGGTTGTTTTTGCACGGTGCTAAATGGCCAGTTAGTACCCTTTGCTTTTAAATTTTTGCTTAATTGCTCTTTTAAACCAAGGTCGAAGTAATTAATGAGTGATCCATTGATGTGTTTTTCATTGATGAAGCTTTCTAGCTCTTTATAGAGTGCTTGGTCGTCTTGAATCTGTTGTTGGCTGTGGTAATGAGCTCCTCGAAAATGAACTGGCGCTATAATGTTGCGTTCGGATAAATAACGTTTAATTGATGCCGCTTCAAACCCCTCGCAGTGTTGGTAAATGGCGGTTAATGTTTCCCTGTCTTGTTGAACTAACAGCTCTAAGTATTGATCAAGGGAGGTGTCGATATTTGACTCAAACAACAGCTGAGCAGGGTATGTCCCATGTCTACCTGTGCTTGCAGGTAGAACTGTCCAACGGCAGAAATGGTGGGTTTTTATGTTGTGAAATAGAGGATGCTCAAGTGTCGGACGTGAATGAAGCGTTTGGTTAAGTGCTTCAAGGTATTTAATAAGAGGGATTACGTTTGCCGGGATAATAGGGCAAACGATGCTAACGGCAACATGACGACGAGGGAAAGATAAAGTCATGAGTAAGCTACAACGCAGGCCAAGCTAATGTGCTGGGGGATGCGAATTGTTTTTGTATTACCTTTTGAGTGCTCTCTTCTAAGAATAGTGTACCGGTACTTGGCGGAGCCATAAATTCGTAGCTTTTATCATGAAGTAAAAAGGATAAGCTATAAGCATGTAAGTATGCCCGGTCGGCTTTTGATGCTTCCCATGCATTATGGTAAAGCATATCGCCAACAATGGGGGCACTAAGGCTTTTGAGTGACACTCGAATTTGGTGTGTTTTTCCCGTATGGGGTTTGAGTAAATATAAGCGCATGCCGGGTCTAATTGAATGGCTAAAAAACTGGGTAATAGCAGGATTTTCTCGTGATTTGCATAACTTCCAGCTTCCGCGACGAGATGCCTCCATATCGCCTTTGATCAAACCTTGCTTCTTTTTGGGTTTTTTGTCAGATATTGCCAGATAAAATTTATTAACTTGGCGTAAACGAAATAGCGTTGATAAGTCACTGGCAGCCTGCTTGGTTTTGGCAAATACCAGTAGCCCTGATGTTATTTTGTCGAGACGGTGAACAGGGTATAGCTCATCAAGTGATAGCGCGCTTTTAACCTGTTCAAAAAGGCCTGGTTCACCATTTTCTGAGTGAAAGTTAACACCTGTGGACTTGTCGATGACAATAAATAGATTGTTGTCTTCTATTACCGAAAACGTAGGATGGGAAGGCATGCTCATATCGGGTGTTGTTTCGCTGTGAAGGCTGTTAGTTGTCGGAGGGAGAGTGTAGCATATTTAGCCTCGTGCTATTTAGCTCGGTTCTATTTAGTATGTTTTATAGAGGTGGTATGCCAGTGGTTTTACAAAAGTTAATACATTGGGATGAGGTGGTTACTCGCCGTTGCTATTTTGCTTTGCAGTATAGGCATCTAATTACTATTTTGCAGAAAATTAGTTGGTTAGGGGATGGGCCGATTTGGTTGGTTCTGATGGTTGGGTTTCCGGTAGTGCAGGGGAAGCAAGGGTTCTACCTGAGTTTATCGATGATGCTTGCTGCACTGATCAACGTAGTGTGTTTTAAACCGATAAAAAACCGTATAAAGCGTCAGCGTCCATTTGTGCGATTTGATGATATGGTCGCAAAAACAAAGGCAGGAGGCCAATACAGTTTTCCCTCTAGCCACACAACTCATGCCGTTTCATTTTTGGTGAGTTTGGGGGTGTTTCAACCCTCACTGGTTCTGTTGATGGGGGTATTTGTTTTAGTTATTGCATTGTCCCGAGTGATATTGGGAGTGCATTACTTGGGAGATATTATCATTGCCACTGTATTGGGTGTTGCGAGTGGAATGGGGGCCGTATTGGCTGTTGTATATGTTTTGTGATGCTGTACTACTGCATTGCATTTATAGGTCTATAAATTCGAGGGGTGGATACAAATATCTTGTAAAATAGCTAAAAAAGAACAGGAAGAATGATGTGGAAGGCTGATTTTTGAGCTTGTCGCTGGTAGTATATGGGGCAATTTTTAGACACTTGGATAGATGTTCAAGTTCTTGCCTTGCTTTATGTCGGTGTCGCTTTCTGTGATTATGTGTTTGCTTGCGAAGTGGCGTGTAGAAAGCTGTGCTAAAGGCTTGTAGTAAAGGTCGTAGTTATTAGGATAATGTCATTATGAATACAGAGAAAAGACGCCGTTATCAGCAGATACCTCAAGAAGGTTATCAGCCAACAATGCATTATATACAAGATGATGAAATTGATTTGTTGGATCTGTTTCGCACATTAGTAAAACGATGGAAGACCATAGTAGCAATGACTGTTTTATGTACGGTGGTTGCTGTAGCTGTTGCGTTATTGACGGCTCCTGTATTTAAGTCGACAGCGCATTTGTTGCCCCCGTTAAAGAAAGATATTCAGACCTTTAGTCAAATTGGTAGTGGTAGTGTGAGTGCTGGTTCTATTTATACGGATTTTTTGCGAAATGCGAATTCTCTTAGTGTTAAGCGTGATTTCTTTGAACAAGAGAATCTTAGTGCATATTTTGGGGGCGAGGATGTTAAAGCACCGTTAACGGAATCTGAAATGTACGTTTTTTTCGAAAGCTTTCTAGATGTTTTATCGGTGGGCGCAGACAAAAAAAATAGCGATTTGTTATCTATTAGCATTGAGTGGGGCTCAGCTAAGGGTGCTGCCGATCTGGTGAATAAGTATGTCGATTTTGTTGCAGTGACAACCCTAGACCAAGCTATTGTGAATTTTGAAAATGCACGTGATTCTAAGCTTATCTCTATGGATAACGATATTGCCGCTAAAAGGAAAACAGCGGAACAAAAACGGCTGCGGAGAATTATTCAATTAAAAGAAGCTTTGGCGATTGCCAAGTCTTTGAATATCGTTAACCCGCTGGACTCGACGTCAAATGGGCAACCTGTTGCTAAAGGAGTGTTGTTCGAAGTTTCATCAGGTCCTCAGTATTACCGTGGATCACGGGCTTTAAATGCGGAAATTCACATATTGTCAACACGTACTGACGATGATGCTTTTATTGGTGCCTTAAGTGGACTGCAAGAAAGTATTGAGCGATTAAAGCTGATCGTATTGGATAAGGCTAGTTTGAAAGCTATTCGTGTTGATAGTCCTGCAATACCTCCGTTATTTAGGGTGAAACCTAAACGTTCTTTGATAGTTGTTCTTGGCGGGATTTTGGGCATTATGCTGGGTGTGATGACAGCCCTATTTACCGCTTTTGTTGGATCTCAGAAAAAGATTACTGATAACCAAGCGACTAATAACGGCGCGACAAAGTCTGGGTTAAAGGAGTACGAGCTGTTGATGCAACAAACAAAAGGCAACGGTATGCCGGTTACTGAGCGCCGACGTAGTGCGGATCGGCGGGTTGTGGAACAAACCGACAAAAAGGCCTCTTAACGTTAAAAAGAAAAACCTAGCCCAACACCACCTAATGTTTCGGTAACATCAATAGGATAGTTAGAATCATCTTTGAAAATATCGTTTCGTTGGTGGTGGCTTAGGTAGGCATCCATATACAGTCGTTCGGTAAAATGAATGATTATTCCTCCAGAAAGGTAATAACCCACTCCGCTGTCATCATCTGAGACTTTCCCTCCGGGAATAATATCCCAAAAGTTTTCTTCCAACTCCAATTCGGTATTCCATAATAACATTCCACCTCGTCCGTAAAAGGCGATGCGGTTGTTGATATTAAACTGCCCTTTTAGTCCTAACAGAATATCTTTGCTAGTAATGCTAACAAGGTATTGACTCACAACATCCTCTTTTTCGCTGTCCTGTTCTGTGTAAAGGTAATAAAAGCCCACTTCTGCGGATACATTCGGAGTGAAGGCGAGGCCAGCGATAATACGAGGAGACGTTGTTAGTTCTAAATCAGAATCACTGCCACCGTCAGGTTGGCTAAGGGCCAGTGAGCCTTGTAGATAAAACTCAGTGGCGGCTGCTTGATGGGATAAGCCTGTTAGTAATGCAGTTAGCAGTAGCGTTAGGGGTAACGTAGATGATCGTCTTTTTAAGTACATAACAGGTGTCTCTTTAAATGCCATTGGGGCGATATAAAATAGTGGTTGAAGCGCTGGTGCTACCTATGGCTTTACCACCGTCAAATTCGTCATCTAGGCTTCCTTCGCGCTCTCGAATTAAAGTGAGGTTAATATCACAGTTGGCAGTTTCAATATCGATAGTTGAACTGGTGAGGTCAATTTCCTCAATCAATCCAAAGGTTAATACCTCGATAGTGGCGGCTAAAAAAATACGGGTAATATGTTCAACAAACTCTAATGCAAGGGCGGTAATGCTGTCGTTATAAACCAGCTTGTTCATGGCAATGGTGTATAAGCCGGTATTGTCATCATCACTAATGCTATAAGAAAGTCCATAGGACAGCTCGGCGCTACTATTGCTACACGTTATTGCTGCCGATAATCTCATATCATCCTCGCTCCCACTGGGATTCCAGGTGATGTTAATATTGTCATCTCTATCCATGTAGATCGTATTATTGCTTGGCCCTAAGAGGTCTAATTCTGTGGGGAATGAGACCGTTGCAAAGCGACCAACCAATTCACCAGGGCCAGGGTCAACGTTGAGTATGTCAATGGGATACCAACGATCCTCTCTTGCTTCAATAGGTTTGTGCTGAATGGTGATAGTGACAGGTTGGCCTTTGTCATCAATCGGTAGCGTGCCGATATAATCGCCTGTGTGTACATTCACAGATTTAAGTAAAACACCTTTAGTCGCCGTTGTTGCTTCAAATACATCTGCCGCAATAAGGTTGACTCGTACACCGTCTTGAAATGCAGCTGCCACTACCTTGGCGCTGCTCTCGCCCTCATGAATGTTTGCTTGGATTTTTGCGTTAAGCCCATCGTTAAA
>MAAC01018478.1_pt1 | contig 30118 bp, 29 predicted proteins | sample 1115981 | NCBI WGS metagenome assembly MAAC01 (sample SAMN04961126, study PRJNA320927) | seawater metagenome | isolation source: sample BD02T64 sea water enriched with oil for 64 days | place: USA:Gulf of Mexico | collected 2013-07-27 | reverse complement strand
TTGGTGTGAAGCGCAGCGAATGGCTAGTATCCGCCCTTTGTGCTCGATATACCGCATCATGCTGCACTCAGCACGAATGTCGTAAAAGGGCTGTAAGCAGCCGTTAGACGCGATCAGCACTAACGGCGGCTATGCGCAGTTATGGGACTTTGTAAAGTGTGGCGTCCGCCCCAAAATGGCCGCTCGCTGCAACTAAGTAAGCGCGGTGGAGCATTCCAAAAAGCGGCCGTACGTCATCATTCGCAGCATCCTTCCCGCCGGGAACTTCAGTAGGACGCACATTGCGCCGAGAGACACATCCTTGATGATAGCACCACCGGCGTTCGGTTTTATCTGTTGAATGATCAGTCTCTAACTTCCAATCCCTGTGCAGAAGCTTTGGTCCTTACCGGAGCGCGTTTGATAGCATTTCACACATCATGCTGGTTCATCTACGCGAGGGGCTCAGAAGTTTCCCGATGCGGCTTCCTTCAGGATCAACTTATCTAATGTCAGGTCAGAAACCGCACGACGCAGACGCTGGTTCTCTTTCTGTAGTCGCTTCAGTTCCTTGAGTTGTTCCGTGCCCATTCCGCCATACTTCTTCTTCCAACGGTAATAGGTTTGTTCAGTCACGCTGATCTGTCGGATCGCATCAATCCGGGGCATGCCTTGCCCCATCAGAACTTCACCTGTCGTAACTTCACGACAATCTCTTCTGGCTTGGGTCTCTTGATCGCCATACTCGGTCCTCCGCTTTCCTAACTATAGGGGCGGACCACTTCAAAGGGGGAGGCTCATTGTCATGCGAGCCCAAAGCCCATGTATCCGTTCAGGTCAGCAGAAAAGACGGGGGCGACCAAACTCAGCGACGGTCCACAACGACCAAGAGGGGAACGGTCCGACCCCCGCCACTGCCCGTCATAAAGGACGTGCCAGGCAGTGGCTCCACAATCACATGAGAGCCGGGTTATTTGTAAGACAAGGGGGGGCAACATCTTTCCTCCGCGTCGGTCCCCTTCTCGGGACCATGCATTGCATGCCCCTGAGCAAACAGGTCTCTCTGGGGTTGATCGACGGAGCGGTCGTATCCCGGGCGTCAGAACCGCGACAAGATCTGAACTTTGAGCTGATCTGTAGCGAGGAAACGGCCCTTGCGGTCCCGTCGGGCTATGCTGATCCGCCAATTCAGGACTTGGCGGACCTGCTACCTTGCATCCACTTTTGGCCTCCCATGGGCAATTGGGAAACGGGTCACGGTGTCTATGCAATCTATTTCAGGGCGCTCGGACGCGATGTTTCGCGATTTGGTGTTTGTTTCACGACGCAAAATGTCCAAGAAGCTTTGGTGCCTGGCAGATTACGGAAACCTTCAAAAGGGCAGCTGCCTAAAAACGCGGACTTGTCCCCGACAAAGAGAAAATTCCCTGCCAGCTTTGTGTACATCGGAGAAGCAAGTGTCTTGCGAAACCGGCCTCGCCATATGTCATCGGCAAGGCTGGTCGACACGAAATCAGGAGTCGGCTGTATAACCGCGTTGAACAGTCTGAACCATAGCCTGACAGATCAAGGAGCCGCAGCCAGAACTTCCACCTCCACCTTGAATTCGGGGCGGGTAAACCCTGATACAATCAGTAAGGTCGAGCTGGGCAATCTGCCCGCCTTTGCTAAGAACTCGTCCCTGGCGCGCATGTATCCTGCCATGTGTTCGCGATCGGTCACATAGGCGGAAATATGGGCGACATCGTCAGGCCCCATGCCTGCAGACCGTAGGATTTCGGCGATGTTGTCAAAGCAGATGACGGCCTCCTGATAGGCGTCGTCGGGGATGGAATCATCAGCCCGAATTCCCAGTTGGCCTGAGGTTTGAACAAGTCGCCAATGGGGGGGGATTTCAACGCCATGCGCGTATCGCGCAAATGGTGGGCGGAGGGATGGCGGTGTTAACTCTTTCATTTCGCTGCCTTTTTAAAGTGACTAAATAGACTTGCCAGAGGCGAGAATATTTGCAAGCTTAAAAGCACATCTCTGGCACGGATTGATTTTCAGGGCCACGCAACACCGTTTTTCGTCAAGGAGGGCGATATGGGCAGGCGTGTGCTATTGGTACGTCATGGAGATGAGCCGGCTGATGATCGGGTGGTGACTTGGCTGACACAGGCCGGGTTTGAGATCGACAGCCGCAAACCCTTTGCCGGGGACAGTTTGGGCGAGCCGGACGAGGATCTCGCCGGCACCGTAATCTACGGCGGGCTTTTCAATGTTTACGAGACTGAAAAACACAGCTTTCTGAAAGAAGAATACCGCTGGATTGATGCCTGTCTGAAAGCGGATGTGCCAATGCTCGGCATTTGCCAGGGGGCGCAGCAGATTGCCTATCATCTAGGTGCCTGGGCCGGACCCCGAGCGGTTGAGACCTTTGAATTTGGCTACTACCGGATCGATCCGACCCCTGCCGCTGCCGGGTTTCTGGATGCCCCGATCTGGGTGACACAAGCCCATTACCACACTTTTGATCTGCCCGAAGGCGCCGTCCGGCTGGCAAGTAATGACAATTATGAAAATCAGGCCTACCGCTATGGCGACAAGGTCTATGGCTTTCAATTCCACCCCGAAGTGACCATTGAGGGGTTCCGCAGGTGGCAAGAATCCAAGTCGGCCGTTTACAGCCGACCGGGCGCCCAGACCCGTGAAGAGCAGGACCGGGCCATGTACAAGCATGACGCTGCTCAGGCCAAATGGTTTTATGAGTTCTTCGGAACCTTGTTCGGAGACGCAGCATGAGCATTCAGGGCTTTTGGGCGGACATGAAGGCGCCGGCGTTTCGCCATCTGCCGGAAGGGCTAGTGGCTGTCCTGCCGGTTGGCGCCATTGAACAGCATGGCCCCCACCTGCCGGTGTCTGTGGACCGCGACCTGGTCGAGGCTGTCATTGAACGGGCTATGCCTCAGCTGGCAGCGGATCTGAATGTTCTCGTCCTGCCCACTTTGACCGTCACCAAGAGCGGCGAGCACGACCGCCACCCTGGGACGCTCAGCCTGTCTGCCGGCACCCTGCTGGCTACGTTGCGCGATATCGGGGCCTCGGTGGCCCGCGCAGGCGTGCATCGACTGGTGCTGTTCAACGGCCACGGTGGCAACACTGCGGTTCTGGACATCGCCGCGCGGGATCTGCGGATCAGTCACGACATGATCGTTGCAACGTGTTCTTGGTTCGGTTTTGCCGATGTGGACGGGGTTATGGACCCCGAAGCGATGGCAGTGGACCTGCACGCTGGAGATTCCGAAACCTCTCCGATGCTTGCGGCCAAACCGGATCTTGTCGACATGACAAAGGCGGCCAATTTTGTTCCGGCCATGCGCAATTGGGAACAGACGAACCGGTTCACCGGGCTCACCGGGCAGGCCGCCCGGCCCGGCTGGATTATCGACGACCTGCACGAGGCAGGGGCCTGCGGCGATGCCTCTGCGGCGACGGTGGAAAAAGGGGAGCATCTGCTGCAGAGCGCGGCACGGAATTTCACTGTCTTTCTGGAAGAATTTTCGCGTTTCGATCACAGGCAGCCCCAGTCATGACCGCAGACCGGACAGCGGAAACTCTACTGCAGAATGTCAGGGTTCCACTCTCGATGCTGAAACATCCGGAGGGGTTTGGCGGTATCCCGGATCAGGATTGCCTGCGTGGCGATTTGGTGATCCAGGGCGGCCATATCCAGGGCATGCGCAGACCGTCTGAATCCGGGCCTTCCAGCAGGATGGTGATCCCGAAACTGACCGAATGCCACGTCCATCTGGACAAATGCCATACGATCTCACGCATGGGCGCCGTCGGCGGCGACCTGAGCGCGGCCATTGCGGCGCAGACAAAGGACCGTGAAACCTGGACAGCGGACGATATCCGCATGCGCGCCAACCGAGGTCTGTCCGAGCTGATCGATGCAGGCTGCCAGGCCGTGCGCACCCATGTGGACTGGGGTGATTTCTCCTCTGAGGCACCGTCAAAGGCCTGGGCGGTATTGACGGAACTGGCGCAGGAGTATCGTGGCCAGGTTTCGCTGCAGGTCGCGCCGCTGATCGGTGCCGACATTCTGGCACAGCCCGAGGCCGCTGACACCATTGGCCGTTTGATTGCCGCATCGGGCGATACGCTGGGTGGCTTTGTATTGAACCAGCGTGAGCGGCTGGCAGGAATTCAAAACGCATTCCGGGTGGCCGAAAAATATGGGCTGGCGCTGGATTTTCATGTGGACGAAGGCCTGGACGATGGCCTGGATGGTCTTACCATGATTGCCGAAACCGCCGCTAAAACCGGTTTCCAAGGTCCGGTGCTTTGCGGCCATGCTTGCAGCTTGACCAATCTCAGCGGCGACCCGTTGAACAAGCAATTGGATTTACTTTTCCGCTCCGGTGTGACGGTTGTCACGCTGCCGGCGACCAATCTTTACCTTCAGGGCCGCACCGCCGGAACCCCTGAGCATAGGGGGTTAACCCGGGTTCGCGAGTTGCGCGCAGCGGGTGTCCCGGTAGCTGTTGGTACCGACAATGTTCAGGACGCGTTCTGCCCGCTTGGCCGCCATGATCCGCGCCAGGCCCTGGCTCAGGCGGCCCTCGCAGCCCATCTTGATCCTCCATTTGGCGACTACCTTCCAATGATCACCACCATCGCCGCAAAGGCGATTGGCCAGACGCCCACTTATGTCGACGGGGCTGAAACCGGGGATCTCCTATTGTTCGACGCAGCATCTACTTCGGATTTGATTGCAGGCATGGAGCGGCCGCAGGTCCTGGCAGATGTGTTGCAAGGAGAAGCACTATGACATCCGTTTCAGGTAAGTCCAACGTCGATTGGAAAGCCTTTGCCAGCCGTTTGGCTCCGGTCGAAGTGATCGACGAGGCCGTACTGATCAAGAAACGCTCGCGCGACTTCTTCTGGTACAGCCCAATACTGAATGAACAACTCAAACGCTGTTTCGGTGATCTGGTGGCGCTGCCAAAATCGGTCGGGGAAATGAAACATTGCTTGCAAGTTGCTTATGAAGCAGAGGTCCCCGTCGTTTTGCGCGGCGGTGGCACCGGCAATTACGGGCAAGCGGTTCCTGTCGATGGCGGTCTGATTATCGAAACCACTGCGATGAACCGCATTCTGGACATCGGCGAGGGCTATGTCCGTGTTGAAGCTGGCGCGCTGATGGCGGATATCAATGCGGCGTTGAACGACAGCGGTCAGGAAATGGCGATGTTCCCGTCAACACAAGACATTGCCACTGTCGGTGGTTTTGTCGCCGGCGGATCAGCGGGCATCGGATCATTGGCCAATGGGCCGCTGCGTGAGCCTGGAAACCTGATCGAAGTCAAAGGGCTGTCTTTGGAAAGCACACCCAGAGAACAGGTGTTCCAGGGCGAGGATGTGTTGAAGATTCACCATGCCTGGGGTTTGAACGGCGCCATCACAGAAGTCACCCTGCGCACTGTTCCCAGCGAAGACTGGATTGCCTGCATGGCAACATTCGACGGCTATGACGCAGCCTATTCTGCCGGGTACGCATTGGCTGCAGCGCAGAATATTTCGCCCAAACTGGTGAGCGTGGTGGACGCACGGATCGCTGAGTATTTTCCGCGTCTTAAAGGTCACATCCGCGAAGGTCGCGATCTGGTTGTCAGTTATCTGCCGGCGGCTGACGTCCCGGAGTACAGGGCATTGATCGCTAACTTTGGGGGACAGGCTGAGCTGACTCTCAGCGAGTCTGAGCGGCAGGCGGCAAAGATCCCGCATGCTTTTGAATTCTGCTATAACCACACAACGCTGCAGGTTCTGAAATCCGACCGGTCTGCTACTTACCAGCAGATTGGTGTTCCGGATCCCCTCGACACAACAGCGATTTCCGGTCTGCGCCAGGCCCTGGGTGACGATGTCTGGACACACCATGAATTCCTGCGGCTGGACGGAAATCTCGCGGCCATTGATTTGCCCATCATCTGGTATTCAGGCCCAGAGCGGCTGGCAGAGATCAACCGCATTTATGCGGATCGCGGCTTTACCGTCTATGACGCCCATACCAACAAAGTCGAAGGCGGCGGGTTGCACGGCGCTGACTACACGCATTTGGCTTGGAAAAAACGCATGGATCCTAAGGGATTGCTGAACAGTGCAAAATCATCCGCTTGGGAGACAGTGAAAGATCTGACCCCAGAAGAAATTGAAGCCAAAGCTGTCTTGTAGGAGCCTCAGATGACAGAGTATCAAACCACCCCGTTGAGCCCAAGTTTTGGCGTTGAAGTGTCGGGGCTACCGTTGTCCGAGTTTGTCCCTTCGGGCCGTTTTCCTGAGCTGCGTAGCCTGTTCGAGACCAATTCGGCGTTGTTGTTCAAAGCGCAGGATTTCGATGACAAGGCTCATTTGGAACTTGCCCGCTGCTTTGGCCCGATCGAGGACCGGCTTGCCGATGAACGCAAGCCTGACGTCGAATACAGCATTCCCAAAGTCTCGAATGTACTGAGTGGCGGTGAAGTTACCGGCGAAATGGATCTGCACACTCTGAACTTGCAGTCGAATTTTTTGTGGCACGCAGATAGCACCTTTATGCCGCGGCCGGCCTTGACCAATATCATCACTGCCCGGGTGGTTGCCTCTGAAGGGGGTGAAACTGAGCTGGCATCTACGCGTGCAGCCTGGGAGGCGATGCCCGAGAAACTGCGCGCCCGCATCAGGGGACGCGGCATATCCCATCACTATTCCACGTCACGAGCAAAAATATCTCCTGAGCTGGCCAAGTTGCCAATGTTTCACAAATGGCCCGCCACGCGCTGGAACGCCATCTGGACCAACCCGGTTAATGGTCGGGAATCCCTGTATATCGCATCACATGCCTACAAGGTTGATGGTTATGACGATGTTGAAAGCATCAAGTTGCTGGACGAGTTGATGGAGTTCTGCACACAGCCAGAGTTCACATATACTCACAGTTGGGATGTGGGGGATGTGCTGATCTGGGATCAGCGGGCGACCCTGCACCGCGGGCGATCCTGGCCCTATGAACAACCCCGGACATTGTCGAGCCTTTGCACAACTGTGACTGACAGCGACGGGATTACCGAAATGCACTTAGTTGCACACTAATGGACTGCCCGGACAAACGGGTAGCCAGACTGCGGGACTACCTGCAAGACAGAGGGTCCTCCTCACGACCAAACAGAGAGGTTAGAACATGACATTTTTTACTCGCACCGGTAAACCGTTGCCCAGTGTGATCACTGACCAAGCTCAGAGCGTTGGTGATGATGCTGTAAATCGACGGGAATTCCTGGCCCTTGCCTGTTCCTTTGGTGCGACGGCAGCAACCGCTTACGGGATGCTTGGTATGGCCGCACCAGCCCAGGCCGCAACTCAGCCAAAAATGGGCGGTACAGTCCGAATTCAGATGGCGGTACGCGGCATGAAAGATCCGCGAACGTTTGACTGGAATGAAATCTCCAACTTCGCCAAGGGTTGGCTGGAAAACCTCGTTTCTTACGAAAATGACGGCACGTTTCTGCCGGTTCTGTTGGACAGCTGGGAGATCTCGGAAGACGCCAAAACCTATACACTGAACGTGCGTCAGGGCGTAAAGTGGAACAATGGTGACGATTTTACCGCCGGCGATGTTGCGCGCAACATTGCAGGCTGGTGCGAAAAGGACGTCGAAGGGAATTCGATGGCCGGTCGTTTCGCCGTTCTGATTGATCCGGATACCAACAAGGCGCTGGATGGCGGCATCGAAGTTGTGGACGGTCACACCGTTCGCCTCCATTTGCCCAAGCCGGACATCTCTTTGATTGCTGGTATGGCGGATTATCCTGCCGCTATTGTGCACAGCTCGCACAACTCGGATGACATGATCGGCAACCCTTTGGGGACCGGCCCATACTTGCCAGAATTGCTGGAAGTTGGCGTCATGGGCGTCTTGGTAAAGAATGAAAACCACACTTGGTGGAATGCGGACAACGGTGCCTGGCTCGATCGGGTAGAGTATATTGATTACGGCACTGATCCTGCGTCCTATTTGGCCGCTGCTGAATCCGAAGAGATCGACATGATGTACACCATTGAAGGTGAATTCATCGATATCATTTCTAGCCTGGATGGGTGGGTCGAAAACGAAGTCGTGACGATGGCTACAATTGTTGTGCGCCCGAACCAGTTGGCAGAAGTAGGCGGGGTGAAACCCTATGCCGACAAACGCATGCGGCAAGCGATTAACATGGCTGTAGATAACTCTGTTTTGTTGGAATTGGGGTATGATGGCCGGGGTGTGGTTGCACAAAACCACCATGTTGGCCCTGCACATCCCGAGTACGCTGACATCGGAGATCCGACATTCGACCCTGCCGCCGCAATGGCCTTGGCCAAAGACGCAGGTTTGGAAGATTTCGAACACGAGATCATCTCGATCGACGATGCGTGGCGCAAGAATACCACTGATGCTGTTGCCGCTCAGCTACGTGATGCCGGGTTCAAAGTGAAGCGTACGGTCCTGCCAGGCGCAACCTTCTGGAACGACTGGGTAAAATACCCTTTCAGCTCGACCAACTGGAACCACCGTCCGCTCGGCGTGCAAATCTGGGCGCTTGCTTATCGTTCAGGTGAGGCCTGGAATGAATTCGGTTGGGCCAATGCTGAATTCGATGCAGTGCTCGAAGAAGCTCTGGCCACTGCTGATCTGGAGAAACGCCGTGCTCTGATGGCCAAGGGTGAGAAAATCGTTCAGGACGAAGGTGTCACAATTCAACCGTATTGGCGTTCACTGTTCAACCACACCCGCGAAGGTCTGGGCGGTGGAGCACATCACATCTCGTTTGAAATTCGTCCGGCGCAGTTGCACTGGACCTAATGTTAACGCCGGGGTGGCCACAGCCGCCCCGGCACATGCAACAGGCTTTCTATGTCCTTTGATTTCATGGTTCTCATTGCTCAAACTTTGAGCGCCTTCTTTCTCGCGGCTTGGCTTACGACAGGTGTGTTTGAGAATATCTTTCATTCCTCTTTGAACAGCACCTTCACTGCCGAGGTTCTGGAAATGACGCGCATGCAAGATGACTATCCCGAGGCCTTCGAAACTGTCGCATATCGGCGTGTCGAAAATCCAAAACTCCAGCAGCTACTTTTCTACTTCATTGTTGGTTGGGAGGCTTTGGCCACTCTTGCTCTTTGGATCGGAACAGGTGCCATGGCTCTGGCGATTTTTGGTTGGGCAGATGCCGAGGTCGCTCGCGGGTTTGGCTTAATGGGCGCTCTGTTCTTCACAAGTATTTGGGCGGGTTTTCTGGTTGCAGGCAATTGGTTTTGCTACTGGTTTTGTCATGAAGGTGCACAGAACACTCACTACCAGATGACCCTTTGGGGCATGGCCACAATGTTGATGCTTGTGGCTGGATAGTTGGTCTTGTCAGGCGGCGCTCAGTTTTGAAGGGCTGTGTTTGATCTAGCTTCTCGATATACCCAAACACAGCCCATTTCGGTATTTCAAGACCAGTCCCGCCATCATCCGCCTTGCAGTGATGTTGGACGCCCGGTTCCCCTTGTCGCTCCGGAATGTGGAGGATTTACTGCAGGAGTGCGGGATCGAAATCAGTCACGAGGTTGCCCGATTTTGGTGGAACTGCTTTGGCCCACCTCTTGTCATTGTGATCGATCTACTTCGAACTTACGGCACTGCGATGAAGATCATCTGCAAGACTGACAGACAAAAAAACGAGCGCTGACGTCAGACACTACACACAAGAGAAGGCATTCTACTTGGGCTCAAAATGAATGACTACTTTACTAACTGTGGGGTCGAGAAAAGTAAATTAAGTTGGTTGCAGGCTCCCGCAACCAATAAATACACCTATATAATAACATATTACGAACCGCCTCTGGGCGGCCGTTTGCGTTGGGGCTCCAAGATTGCCACGTCTGTTGCAGCATTGGGCGATCGCTAGAAATGATCTTCAGTCGGGGTGAGATCGGACGTCCATTATGCAAAGGTTTCCAAAGCGGGATAGAACTAAGGCGCGTCTAGTAGACCAATTTTGGGCAAGGATGCAGTCGGCGTAGCGTGCCAAGCATTAAGGCGGCTAGATTTTGAAAACTGGCAGGAGACCATGTTATGAGACTAAAGGTACAGACAATGTAAGGCTTGCTCCCACGTCGACACGATTGATTGTCAGCCGCCCGTTGTGACGCTTAGCGACAGACTGGGCGATGGCGAGGCCTAGACCACTTCCTTCTGACGGCTCAATCTGCGAAAAACGACTGAAGGCGGCGTCGCTTTGGTCTGGGGACAATCCTTTTCCATCATCTTCAACAGTGACGTGTACGAAATTGCTGTCTTTGGACAGCTGAACGGCAATCTCATTCAAATTAGGCCCTGCATGCTGCAAAGCATTATCAATGAGGTTCTTGATTGCTTCTGCCAAAAACACACTGTCACCATAGATGGACAAGGGCCGATCCAGAGTTCTAAGCTCAAAGTCAACGCCTTGTGACAGGACGAGAGGACCCATGTCAGCACAGGTGTCATGCAACAATTGGGGCAGGTCTAGCATATTGAACTGAGTGGATTGCACTGGTTGTTGTAGGCGGTCCAGCGACAACAGCTGGTCGGCAACCCGCGCTGAACTCCGCGCGGCGGAAACCAACTCGGAAATTCGTAAGTCCCTGTCGGAATTTGTTGGGGCGTCCTTTACGGCTTCGGCCATAGATTGCACGGCGGCGGCTGGATTGCGCAACTGGTGTGCGGCATCCGAAATGAAGGCTTGATGGGCATTCATACTTGTCTCCACCTGACCAAACAATCGGTTCAAGGTTTGGACAATTCCTTGCGCCTCAATTGGCACGGGGCGCTTTATCTGGCTCAAATCATCTGGAGACCTAATGGAAATTGCATCCTGAAGATCCAGCAAAGGGCGCAATCCCCGCGCCACGCCAAACCACACTACCAGAGCCAAGGTGGTCAGCAAGACGCCCATCAGACCTGCTGCGCGCAGCGCCAATTGCCTTGCAAAGGTGTGACGATCAGCCAGCCGCTGCCAAACCGTGACCGTGGCATCGCCGGTTAGGTTTTCAATCGTCATCCTTTCGGTGATTTGCAACACGCGTACCGCGTCACCACGGTACGTTGCTTCGAAAAAGTTAGGGGCATAACGATTGCCACCTTTGCCTAGAATGGTTGCGGGCGGGTAGGCATATCCAGTGATATAAGCACCGCCCGGTCCGGTTGCGTGGTAAAATACTTCACCACCAGATGCGTCACTGATCATGTCACGGCTCGAAATGGACAGTAGATCACCCCCTGAAACTGCCACATCGCGTGATATTGCCAAGGCCGCCGACAGCAAGGTGCGGTCGAACAGATCTTCAGACGTCTGTTGTGCGACGTTGATGCGCCAAACCCCCAACAGCATGGCCATTAGAACCAAGGGAATTAGGATCAGGGCAAACAGTCGGAGGCGCAGAGAAGCAGACCGTCGTGTCATCCAGTGACCTCAAGCATGTAGCCAAGGCCGCGTGCGGTTTTGATCGAGACACCGTGATCCACCAAACGTCGACGCAAGCGTGACACATGTGGTTCAACTGCCGTGTCATCGACATCAGCACCAATTCCATAAACATGATCTGTCAGTTGAGATTTTGGGACTATGCGTCCGCGTCTTTCCAGTAGGCATTCAAGGACAGCCAGTTCACGTCTCGGGATATCCACGATCCTGTCGCCCACGGAGACTTGCCGAGAAATTCGGTCGAACTCCAGGCGACCAATGGTCTCTCTTGCTCCGTAGTCCAAATCCTTGCGTCTTGACAGCGCCCGTATACGAGCCTCGAGCTCGTCCATCTCAAAGGGTTTCACCAAATAGTCATCGGCCCCCATGTCTAAACCAGCGACCCTGTCGCTGACATCGCTGCGCGCGGTGAGGAGAATGACAGGTGTGCCGTCCCCGCGGGCGCGAAGGGATTGCAGGACGTCCATTCCACTCCGCCCGGGCAGATTGATGTCCAGAACCACCAGATCGGCCCCATCCTGCGCCAGAAAGGCATCGGCGGAATCCCCATCATGCAACACGTCAGCGGCATGGCCACGGTCACGCAGCCGATAAGCGATGGCATTGGCCAGCGTCTCGTTATCCTCGATGATCGCTATTCTCATTTTGGCTCTCGCAAGGTTGGCGCAAGGTTGATGTTCCATGTTCGGCAGATCGAACGGGGAATCAATCCCTGATTTGTAACGATGATCATGGTAGCTAAAGGGAGGCCGCTGTGATTTCCTGGTCTTATGGGAGGAACCAATGACCGTGTCCAACTTTTCGCGCCGTGCCATTCTAGGAATAATCGCCGCTGCCGGCTTTGCCGTACCTGCAAGCGCCGAGATCGATTTCACCGGTAAAACAATTGAATGGGTCATCCCGTTTTCGGAAACTGGCGGCTCAGCCAAGTGGGCTAACTTCTTTGCGCCATTGTTAAGCGAGGAGCTGCCTGGCAATCCAACTGTTGTGGTCAAGTTCAAACCGGGTGCCGGTTCCACCAAAGGCGCCAACTGGTTCCAAGACCAAAACCACAAAGACGGAACGCTGCTGTTCGGAACTTCGGGATCAACCCAGTTCCCCTACCTTCTGGGCGATCCGCGTGTGCGATATGAATACACTGACTGGACGCCGGTCATGGCTTCGGGCACCGGCGGTGTGGCCTACTTAAACGCCGAGGACGGCGCTAAGTTTGATGGCTCCGCCAATGGTCTGATGGATATTGATTTCATCTATGGTTCGCAGGGGGCCACGCGTCTGGATCTGGTGCCACTGCTGGCCTGGCAGATGCTGGGCATGAACGTCGAGCCGGTCTTTGGTATCAAGGGCCGTGGTGATGGTCGCCTGATGTTCGAACGCGGCGAAGCCACCATCGATTATCAGACCTCGTCAGGTTACCTGAAAGGCTCAGCTGATATGGTTGCCGCTGGTGAAGCGGTTCCCATCATGACGTGGGGAGCATTGGATGGCGACGGCAACATCGTACGCGATCCGACTTTCCCCGAGATCCCAACCTTCAAGGAAGTTTGCGAAGCAACCGACGGCTGTGAAACATCGGGCGAAGCCTGGGATGCATGGAAAGCTTTCTTTGTCGCCGGGTTCCCGGTTCAAAAGCTGGCGTTTCTGCCTGCAGGCACCCCTCAAGACGTGATTGATACCTATACGGCAGCATTCGAAGCTGTTGTTGCACGGGCTGATTTCGCTGAGATTTCGTCCAAGCGTGTCGGCAAATATTCCGTCTTTACGGGTGACGCAGCACAAAATGCTTTGGGCACAGCCACGAGCGTTCCAGCCGAGGCCAAGTCTTACGTTCTTGATTGGCTGAACTCCTCATATGGCGTCCAGCTTAACTAAGCCGGATTGACCATCTGCGCGGCCCTTCTCTCCCGAGGGTCGCGCGCTTTACCCTGACATTTCCAAAGAAAGGCGGCTCCTATGGAGGTCTTCGCCACCGCACTTCCTGCGCTCGGAGAAGCGTGGGCCCTGATTTTGCAACCTGTTGTTCTGGGCTACTTGGTCCTGGGCGTCGTGATGGGACTGGCTGTTGGCGTGTTTCCCGGCCTGGGTGGGATCGCCGGTTTGTCCCTTTTGCTTCCCTTTATGTTTGGTATGGATCCGATCCTGGGGCTGGCATTGATGATCGGGATGGTGGCGGTGGTGCCCACCTCTGACACCTTTGCATCCGTCCTGATGGGCATCCCGGGATCCTCTGCCTCGCAAGCGACTGTGTTGGACGGGTTCCCCATGGCCAAAAAGGGTGAGGCCGCGCGGGCCTTGTCTGCGGCTTTTGCCTCGTCTCTGTTTGGTGGGCTGGTTGGCGCGTCGTTTCTAACGGTCTTTATTCTGATTGCGCGCCCGATTGTGTTGGCCTTTGGTCTGCCGGAAATGCTGATGATTACCGTCCTTGGCTTGTCTATGGTGGCTGTACTGGCGGGACGTTTCCCGCTGAAAGGTTTGGCTGCTGCGGGTCTGGGTTTGATGATCGGCACCATCGGTGAGGCCGACGCCGGTGGCTCACTGCGCATGGCCAGTTATGACATTCCATATCTGACAGATGGCTTGAAACTGGTCATTGTCGGCCTTGGCGTATTTGCCATTCCTGAAATTATCTCATTGCTGCGCCAAGACCGCTCGATTGCCAAAGGGGCAAGTCTGGGCGGTGGCTGGCTGGATGGGGTCAAAGATTGGTTTGCCAATATCTGGCTGTCTGTCCGCTGCTCTATCATTGGTGTGGTTGTCGGCATTATTCCCGGTCTCGGTGGATCAGTCGTGGACTGGATTGCCTATGGGCACACGGTGCAAACCACCAAGGACAAGACCAAGTTTGGCAAAGGTGAAGTCCGAGGCGTGATCGGGCCGGAAAGTTCGAACAATGCCAAGGAGGGCGGTGGGCTGGTTCCTACCCTACTATTTGGTATCCCCGGTTCAGGCTCTATGGCGATCTTCATTGGTGCTGTGGCTTTGCTGGGGTCCGGGGACATCGAAGTTGGCCCCGGCATGTTGAAGAACAATCTCGACATCACCTATTCGATCGTCTGGTTGCTGGCGTTGGCCAATGTGGTGGGCACCGTTTTGTGCATCGCAGCCTCGGGCGGGATCGCCAAGCTGACAACAATCCGGTTCACCTATCTGGCACCGTTCCTGTTCATGCTGATCAGCTTTGCGGCGTTTCAATCGGGGCAGAACTTCGAAGATCTACTGGCGCTGTTCGCCATTGGCTTGATCGGCATCTTTCTGCGTCGGTTCGACTGGTCGCGTCCTGCTTTCCTGATCGGATTTGTGCTGTCCAACCCGGTTGAGAAGTTCACCAACCAGGCCTTTCAGATTGCGTCCTTCCGGTTTCGCAAAGGGTTTGATGTCGGCATGGAGTATGTGTTCAGCCCCATCGTTATTACGTTGATCATCATTACCGTGGTGTCGGTTATCTTAGGTCTTCGTCAGGCAAAATCTATCATGGCCGAGGGAGACGTAAAATCTGGCTCTAAACGGGCACCACTGGTGTTCCTGTTGGTGATCGCGGGATATCTGGCCGTTGCCTTGATCAATGCCAACATGATCCCTGACTACAACATGACCGACAAGGTTATCCCCTTGGTGATCGGAAGCTTCGCGCTGGTGTGCTGTGCGATCCTGCTGATCCAAATGATGCGCCGCTCCGAAGGCGATAGCATCTTTGCGGACAAGGAGGTTGCAGGTGAGGATGCGGATGCACCCTATGGTCTGTGGTCTACCTTGGCTTGGTTCGCCAGCCTGATCGTTGCCACTTGGTTCGTTGGATTTATTCTGGCGCTAATTGGTTTCCTGATCACGTTCTTCCGCGTTCGCGCCGGGGCAGGGTGGGGCAAAACACTCCTGCTTGCTGCTTGTGGACTAGGCTTGATGTGTCTGATGGCAGGTTTGCTGAACCGTGACTTCCCTCCAGGCCTGTTGCAGGGAGCAGTTGATCTGCCGTGGCCGCTGAAATGACCCAGATTGCTATTCCATATCTCTTCATGCGGGGCGGCACGTCACGAGGGCCCTATTTCCAACGCGGGGATCTGCCAGAGGATCTAGATACACTTGCTAAGGTTCTGATCGCGGCAATGGGGTCGGGTCACGCCCTGAACATCGATGGGATCGGCGGTGGAGCCGCAGTGACCACCAAGGTCGCCATGATATCTGAAAGCATGGATGACTGGGCGGATGTCGACTATTTCTTTGCCCAGGTCTCGGTCGAGGAACAGCTGGTTGATTTCAAACCCACCTGCGGAAACATCATGTCGGGTGTTGGTCCGGCAGCGATTGAATTGGGTTTGGTCAAGCCGACCAGTGACGAGACAGTCATTCACATTCGCGCCGTAAATACCGGAGCGCGGGTCGAGGCGCGTATTCAAACACCCAACGGCCAATTGACCTATGAAGGAGAGACCAAGATCGCAGGATCACCGGGCACGGCGGCCCCGATCCAGTTGAGCTTCATGGGTGTGGTTGGCTCTTCTACAGGGGCGTTCCTACCAACGGGTAATCTACGTGATACCGTTCAGGGCATTGAGGTGACCTGCATGGATGTTGCCATGCCGCTGGTCATTGCACAGGCCAAGGATTTCAAGCTGACCGGGTATGAAAGCGCTGCAGAGTTGGATGAGAACTCGGACTTTTTTGCCAGAATGGAAGCCATCCGGATCGAAGCTGGTGCGTTGATGGGAATGGGCGATGTTTCCAGTTCGGTCACGCCCAAATTTGGCCTTTTGGCGCCTGCGCGTGAAGGTGGCACTATAGCCACACGGTATTTCATGCCGTGGAAGACACACCCAACTATGGCAGTAACCGGCGCGCAATGTCTGGCTTCATGCGCTTTGACCCCCGGTACTGTGTCTGATGGGGTGTTAGACCGCCCCGATGAAAGCCCAGCCACAGTTGTGTTGGAGCATGCCTCGGGAACGATTGACGTGCTGGTCGACTTCTCAGCAGAGGATGGGTTTGAACTTAATGCAGCTGGACTGGTTCGCACCGCGCGAAAACTGGCCGATGGCCACGTCTATGTACCCCACGCCATTTGGGCGGGAATTGAGGAGGTGGACGCATGAGTATTCACAATATCCTGGTGGCCTTTAACGGAACCGACAGTGCAATATCTGCGTTGAAATATGCGGTTTCGCTGGCCGGAGAAAAGGCACATGTCACGGCTTTGCTGGCGCATTCGACCCACGAGGTTGTCAACAGCCGTTCAGCCTGGGTGCCAGACGCCGCACGCAAAATCATCGAACAGGCCAACGCGGAGATCTTTGATACGATCGAGACCCGGTTTGCCGAGATCGAGGGCTCGCTGAACTTGGGTGACCGGTTGCAGTTCCAGCGCGTTCCCGGACGTGTTGATACTGTTTTGTCGGAATGCGCCCGAAACTATGACATGTTGGTTGTGGGGCAGGACATTTCGGAAGGCGTGGATGAGCACCTAACAATTCACCCGGACCGGATTGCGCTTCTTAGCGGGCGGCCAGTGCTGATTGTTCCAAAGGGCCATGATGCCAAGGCAACGCATTCTCATGCGGTTTTGGCTTGGGACGGCGGGCGCTCTGCGGCACGGGCCTTATCGGACAGTCTGGGTTTGCTGGAAGATCAGGGCCGTGTGACAGTGCTGACCATTGGTGACGAACCAACACCACGCCCTGTTTCACAACTATTGGATCACTTGGATCGGCACAGCATTGATGCCACCCACCATGCCATTGAATCAATACCGGGTATTGCCCGTGCTTTGCTGGCCTATTGCCGGGAACACGATCCTTGCCTGCTGGTGATGGGGGCGTACGAGCACTCGAAATTTCGAGAAGATTTTCTGGGCGGTGTCACCGCGCGCGTGCTGCGCGATGTTCCCATCCCTGTTTTGTTGTCTCATTGAGAAAGGTCCGGACATGAATTTCAATGAAGCTGGTGAGCAAATTTCCAAGGCCATTTTGTCGTTGACGGCTGTGCGCGATACGCTGGGAAAACAACTATGTGGCGTCGACAAGCGGCAGCCGAGCAGTGACCCGGAAACGCGGCGATTGGCTGATCTGCATGACCGTGCATCCAGAGTTGTTACGGCCTACCATAAGGGGTGCTAACGGGATGCGGGTTCATATTCTTGACGATTGGTTTGACACGCTGCGCAATCTGCTCTGCTTCGATAAGCTGAAGGGGCATGACGTTACGGTTTGGACTGATCATGTTGACGACATCGACCTGATGGCCAGCCGACTGAAGGATGCCGAGGCCGTTGTTCTGTTTCGAGAACGCACCAAGGTTACCCGTGCCCTGCTGGACAAGCTGCCCAGCCTGCGCCTGATTAGCCAGCGCAGTGTTTATCCGCATGTTGATGTGCCCGCATGTAGCGACAATGGTGTTCTGTTGTGTTCAAACATGCATGCGGGCACACCGTCCTATGCTGCGGCAGAACTGACGTGGGCGCTGGTCATGGCTGGGATGCGGGATCTTCCGGCCCAGATGGCGTCGGCCAAGGCCGGGCAGTGGCAGTCTGGAGTAGGTAAGACTTTGCGCGGGCGTCGATTGGGATTGTATGGCTATGGGCGGATCGCCAAAACCGTCGCGGGCTATGCGCGGGTCTTTGGTATGGACGTTGTCTGGTGGGCCTCCGAAGACGGACGGCAGCGGGCAATGGAAGACGGAGAGACAGTGGCCACTAACCGAGACCAGTTCTTTGCGGATTGTGATGTGGTTTCGCTACACGTCCGGTTAAAGCCAACAACCAAGGGGCTGATAACCGCTGATGATCTGGCCCAGATGCAGCCAGATAGCCTGTTGGTAAACACGTCCCGCGCTGGATTGATTGAACCGGGAGCCTTGCTGCAGGCATTGAATACTGCTCGACCGGGGAAGGCTGCTGTTGATGTGTTCGACACCGAGCCATTGACGGATCCGAATGACCCTTTGCTGTCTCATCCCAATCTGATCGCGACGCCCCATATTGGATTTGTCACCGAAGATGAATTCGACATGCAATTCTCGGATATCTTTGACCAGATCAACGCCTATGCCCAAGGGGATCCAATACATATGATTAACCCGCAGGTTTTGGGCAGCTAGACCGCTGCTCGGATCGCTTGTTTCAGAGCTGTCGCGGCAGCTGTTTCTGATTGCCCCAATCTGGTCAAAAGGCCGATGGGGCGGGTGATATCCGGCGTTTGCAATCGGCAGATCGCCACCTGTGCGGCGGCGATCGCGGATCTTGGTAGCAGTGCCGCGCCAACACCTTCGCGTACCAATTCCACGGCGGTGGAACTGCGCCCAACTTCATATGTCCAGTATAGGGGGTGTTTGATGCGCGCCATGGCCTCGTCGATCAGCAACCGGTTCCCGGTGCCGCGGGCAGGCAGGATAAGCGGCGTTCCTTCCAGATCCTTTAGATCCAGGATTTCCCGCCCGGCCAGCGCGTGATCCAGTGGTAATGCCAAAACAATCGGGTCGTTAAACAGCGGTTCAAAACGGGCGGTGGGCTCCAACATAGGGATCGAACAGATACCAAAATCAGCTTCACCAGCGGCCACAGCCTCGGCTACGTCGTTGGCAGCGCTGTCGAGCAAACGAATACGGGCGGTTTGCCCGGCGGCCCGAAAATCATTCATCGCAGGTATCAAGAGCTGCGCAATCACGGTGGGCACCGTCGCCACCGTTATCAACGCCCCGCGTTGATGGGCAAAGGCGATACTGTCGTCGCGCATCGCCCGTGTGGTTTCTTTGGCATCCTCCAAAATAGCCTCGGCCCGTGCTTGCAAGCGTTTGGCCGCCAATGTGGGTTTCACTTCGCGTGTGGTGCGTTCAAACAGAACCGATCCCAACGCCACTTCCAGTTTGCGAATACGTCGGGTCACTGCTGATTGTGACAGGTTCAGCCGCTCTGCGGCGGCGTGAAATGAGCTTGTGTCTTTCACGGCCAAAAAGGCTTCAAGGTCTCCAAAATCATAATTAATGCGCATGACGCATCAATGACGGAGAAATCGACATTGGTCAAATTAAATGCGGATTGTTAGGTCTGAGCCAGCGAGGAACTCAACTATGACAACCGAGTATGACATTGCAGTGATCGGCGGCGGCAATGCCGCGCTGTGTGCAGCTATGACAGCTGCCGAGACTGGCGCCAAAGTCCTGATCCTGGAAACCGCCCCCAAGGCGTATCGCGGTGGAAACTCCCGGCACACCCGCAACTTTCGCTGTATGCACGAAGGCCCGCTTGGCCCGCTGGTCGACGACTACAACGAAGACGAGTATTTTGATGATCTGATGAAGGTTACTGGCGGCAAGACCAACGAGAAACTTGCGCGGCTGGCGATCCGCACGTCCGAGGAATGCCTGCCCTGGATGCAGGAACACGGGGTGCGGTTTCAACCGCCGCTGTCTGGCACCCTGTCGCTGGCACGAACCAACGCGTTTTTCATGGGCGGTGGCAAGTCGTTAGTGAACGCCTATTACCGCACCGCTGTTGGTCTGGGCGTGGATGTGCTGTACGAGGCCGCCGTAACCCATCTGCAGCTGGACGGGGATCAGGTGACGCGGGTGGACTATACCCACAATGGCACCAGTCACAGCATCAGCCCCAAGTCGGTGATCGTGGCATCCGGTGGCTTTCAGGCGGATACCAACTGGTTGACCCGCGCTTGGGGGCCTGCGGCGCAGAACTTCCTGATCCGCGGAACACCTTATAATCGTGGCGTGGTGCTTGCCGATCTTTTGGACCAAAACGTCAGGCAAGTTGGCGATGCCGATCAGTGCCACGCCGTCGCCATCGATGGGCGCGCCCCGAAATTTGACGGTGGAATTGTCACCCGGCTGGACTGTGTACCGTTCTCGGTTGTGGTGAACAAACATGCCGAGCGTTTCTATGACGAAGGCGAAGACGTCTGGCCCAAGCGCTATGCGATCTGGGGCCGTCTGGTTGCCGCGCAGCCCGATCAGGTGGGCTATGTGATCAGCGACGCGAAATCGCTGAACCTGTTCATGCCCTCGGTCTTTCCACCGCTCAAGGCGGACAGCCTGGAAGAACTGGCCGGGATGATGGATCTGCCGCCTGCGAAACTGCGCGAAACAGTGGACGGGTTCAATGCGGCCTGTGGCGACACATCCGCCTTTCACCCAACCGAGCTGGACGGTGTGGCAACACACGGCATCACCCCGGCCAAAACCAACTGGGCCCGCCCGATCTCTCAAGCCCCATTCTACGGCTATTCGCTGCGCACGGGGGTGACCTTTACCTATCTCGGGTTGAAGGTGGATGAGAAAGCCCAGTGTTCAACATCGACTGGCCCGATCCGCAATCTCTGGGCAGCAGGAGAAACCATGGCGGGGTCTATCCTGGGGCAGGGCTATCTGGCTGGATTTGGCATGACAATCGGAACCGTCTTTGGACGCATCGCAGGACAAAAGGCGGCCTCTTATGCAAACTGAAATGAACCTAGATTTATTAAGCGAAGCGCGGCGTCAGGCGGAAATCTGCAATGCATGTCGGTATTGTGAGGGCTATTGCTCGGTGTTTCCGGCGCTGCACAGTCAACGTGCCTTTTCAGATGGTGACATCACTCAACTGGCCAATCTGTGCCACAACTGTCGCGGCTGCTATTACGCCTGCCAATACACCGCACCGCATGAGTTTGAATTGAACCTGCCAAAAGCGCTGGCCGAGGTCCGCCGCGACAGTTGGGAGAGTTTTGCATGGCCTCAGCCGGTTGCACGCCGCTTTCAGACACATGGCGGAGCCATTGCACTGGCGTTTGTGGTTGGATGGGCCGCTTTGTTCTGGGCCCTTCGGTCGATTGGATCATCGGGCGGTGACGGGTTTTATGCGGCACTGTCTCACTCGGCCATGGTTGCGATCTTCTTGCCTACATTTTTCTTGCCGCTAGCCAGCTTGGCCATAAGCCTGAATCGCTACTGGAGATCTGTGGGTGGCCAGCGCCTGCGTTTCCAACATATCACAACTGCATTTTCCAAGGCCGCCCGGATGAAGGATCTGGCCGCAGGGCACAACGAAGGCTGCAACTTTGAAGATGAAGATCGGTTCTCGCAGGCCCGCCGCCATGTGCATCAGGCCATTATGTATGGCTTTATATTGTGTTTCGCAGCGACCGGCACTGCCACGGTGATGCATTATGTCTTTGCGATGCCCGCACCTTACCCATTGTTTTCCCTTCCAAAACTTCTGGGCCTTTCAGGCGGCGTGTTACTGACAGTCGGCTGTGGCGCTATGGGGGTGCTGAAACTTCGGGCCGACCGTAATTTGGGTGATCCTGGTGCCTGGGGCGGTGACATGGGCTTTATTCTGTTGCTTGGCTTTGTCGGTTTTAGTGGCCTGCTGCTCTATGTTCTTGGGTCCACAACCGCAATGCCCACGCTTTTAGCCCTTCATTTAGGAGCGGTGTTGACGTTCTTTTTGCTGACGCCGTTCACCAAAATGGCGCATGGGTTTTATCGGCTGGCGGCATTGATCAAGGATGCTCAGTAATCTAGGGCGCGTCCCAAAATCGGTTCTTGCCAGTATTTTTAGAACGCGACGGTACGGCGTTCGGCAATCCAGAATGCACACATGTAAACCCGCTTAAGTCTGCAGCTTTTCGGCGGAATTTGTGGTGACAAAGAGCCGCAAGCCACAATGCAATGACGGAGTTTAGATGCAGGCCAGCAGATCCCATAGTTGCTTAGATCTGGAGAGAAATACCTTTTGTAGGAGCGTGGTCAGGTCAATTTGGGCGCTTGTTCTGTATGCACAATCTTAGTACTCCGGTTTTTGAATAGAGTGGCAAATGATATATCATAACAGTTCATGATTGGCGGAGCCAAGTAAAATGAAACTCAAGCAATCGACAGGCAGTATTGCATGGCACTTCGGGCCAAGTTGGCCAGGCAAACGCCGCGGTGCCAAGACGCATCCTGGGTTCCCCTGTCAGCGGCCCGGGAACTAAAGAAACGGCCGGACGCAAGCGGTTAGCGGATCTCCATACCAAACACGGTCAGTTCACTAAGGAGAGGCGAGGCGGCGGGCTCAAGTAGGGCGAGAGATTAGTTTCGAGCTCCGTAATATTGAGGCGGAGGTGACAGCGGCGGGACATTTGGCCAAAGATTGGCGCAAGATGTTTCGGTGGCCGCGGTCCGTGGGGCGTAGGCATCGGCCCTATTTTATGTCGTGTGCAGCGAGTAGATATTAGACCGTTTACTTTTTCCGTTCTTGTCATGAACGACGTTGAGCGGACCTTGGCGCGACTTGCGTTTAACTGCGACTTTCAGCCCATTATGATGAAAAACTCCTCTGCCGGAAAAACGCCACCTCGATTTAGAACAGGTGTTTTGTGGATGGGCGTCTGGTAAACAACATTCTCAAAATGCGGTGCCCGCGGGACGGTGTTCCGCTGAAATGCATTCAATTGGCCGAACACCGAGTTTTTCAACAGAATAAGCCCATTTAAGACCTTGGTGCGCGGTGCAGCATCCGGCACTAAAGCCTCAATGTGATGGAGTGGATGCCCCTGCCTCGCAGCTATGCGTTTTAAGCATTGGATGGCAAACAACTTGCAGAGCCCCTTTTCTCCGCTTCGACTTTGCAGTCCAGCGTCCGCACCTGTTTTCTAGCTCATATTTGGACCCATGGTGTTGACGTCAGGCAGTTTGACCATAGGTATCGTCGCGCCAAACCATGCCTTGGGCGGATAGAATGCGTTGAACGCGACCAGGATAATCGGTCACGATGCCATCAACGCCGACATCTATCATACGTTGGATCTCTGCGGGATCATTCACTGTCCAAACAGAAACCAGTAATCCCAATTGATGGGCTTCAGCGACCAAATCTTGTGTGACATCAGCCACGTAGGGGCACCACATCTGACCTCCAGCACGCGCCACAGCTTGGGGCAAAGACATTTGGAATGCACCGAAGTCAGGACACACCAATGCAGGATCCTTTGTATCGGATCCCTGAAAATTGGATGGCATTATAGAAAGATAGGAGGTTGGCATTTCCGGTGCCAAACGCCGACATTCTGACAAGAGATCCCAATCAAAACTGTGCAAAACTGTGCGTGCTTCCAATTTGCGAGCACGCACTTGGCTTACAACTTTCGCGACCAGCTCTACCCGTTCCTGAACTGGGGATTTTGCATCGATATCCGATTTGAATTCCAGCATAAGGGACAGATTTTTACGCTCTGGAAGATTGGCGAAATCAAGCAGTTCCTCGAGGCTAGGTATACGCACATCATTTAGAAAAGCCTGATCCGGAAACCGTTGTCCATAGGTTGAACGGCCGTCGAGCCCGCCGACATCCAGAGTCTGCAATTCGCGCAACGTAAGTTCAGCAATGCGGGGGCCCGGCTCTGCGATCCAGCTCCCTTTCTGGTCTCGTGTGAATGATGCATCCAGTCGACTATTATGAGCAATCACAGGCACACGGTCGCGCGTCATGACTACGTCAAACTCCAGTGCGTCCACACCAATATCAAGCGTGAAAGCAAACCCCGGCATAGTATTCTCGGGCATAACACCGCGTGAACCACGGTGCCCAATCAACCGGACCTGATTGTTTCCCCCGCGAAATGCATCGAGCTGTGGAAACAGTGTCATGCTCCGATCCGTTTTCCTGTCTGGATGTCAAATATATGCAAATTCTGCGCCTGAACAGAAAAGCACATTACAGTGCCCGCGCTAGCGGAAACATGTCCCGGCAAGCTGGCGACGATATCACAGTCTGTGCCCTCTAGGACACCGTGTAGTAATGTGTTTGCGCCCAACTGTTCAAACAATTGCACTGTCACGCGGATCGGGCCAATGCCGTCCGACACGAGATGCTCGGGGCGAATTCCCAAAGTCACCTTTCCGAGATCATTGCCTCCCTCAAGGTATGCTCCATTGGGCAGTTTCAGCTGGTTTTCGCTCGCTTCAACTGTGATCAGGTTCATGGCCGGACTGCCTATGAAGCCAGCAACAAACACTGTCGCGGGACGGTCATACAACTCAATTGGGGTGCCAAGCTGTTCCACATATCCGCCGTTTAGCACCATCAACCGATCGCCTAGCGTCATCGCTTCGACCTGATCGTGGGTGACATAAATCGAGGTCACGCCCAGTTTCTGCTGTAACTTGCGAATTTCCAACCGCATCTGGACACGCAGCTTGGCGTCAAGGTTGGACAGAGGTTCGTCAAACAAGAACACCTGAGGATCACGCACAATCGCACGCCCCATTGCCACACGTTGACGTTGACCACCGGATAGTTGGCGCGGTTTGCGATCCAGATATGGGCGCAACTCGAGAATGTCGGCTGCTTCCTCGACCCGACGGTTGATTTCGCCCTTGTCAATTTTGCGAATTTTCAGACCATAAGCCATGTTTTCACGCACCGACATATGTGGGTAAAGCGCGTAATTTTGAAACACCATTGCGATGTCTCGATCCGCCGGTTCCAACTTGTTGACCATTCGGTCACCAATTGAAACTTCACCTGAAGTGACCGTTTCTAAACCCGCGATCATACGCAGAAGCGTGGATTTCCCGCAGCCCGAAGGCCCAACGATGACGAGAAACTCACCGTCTTGAATGTCAGCTGCTACGTGGTGGAGTACCTCTGTATCGCCATAGGCTTTGACAAGGTCTTTGAGCGTGATGGTTGCCATGTGTATCTGCCTATTTATCTGTCTCAGTCAGCCCTTGCACGAAGAGCCTTTGCATTGCGACCACCACGAATACTGGCGGGATCATTGCCAGCAGCGCAGTCATCATGATGATATTCCATTTGGGGGATTGCTCGGCTGCTTCCAGCATCTGCTTTATACTCACGACGATCGTGGTCATGTCGCTGTCAGTCGTGATCAGCAGAGGCCAGAGATATTGGTTCCAGCCATAGATGAAGAGGATCACAAACAGCGCCGCAATATTAGTGCGCGACAACGGGATCAGAATGTCCCAAAAGAACCGCATTGGGCCAGCGCCATCAATGCGCGCGCTTTCCAGCATTTCGTCTGGGATCGTCAAAAACACCTGCCTGAACATAAACGTCGCCGTAGCCGAGGCGATCAATGGGATCGACAGGCCCCAATAACTGTTGAGCATACCCAGGTTGGCCACGACTTCAAAAGTCGGCAAGATCCTCACCTCTACAGGCAACATCAGGGTGATGAAGATCATCCAGAAGAAGCCCATACGAAACGGAAACTTGAAATACACAATCGCAAAGGCCGAAATCAGAGAGATAGATATTTTCCCAAACGCGATCATCAACGCCATGGTCATCGAATTCAACAACATGCGCCAAACCGGCGCACCGGCGGAGCTCGACAACCCGGTTCCAAATAGAGTTTCTTTGAAGTTTTCTATGAAATGGCTACCCGGTAGCAGCGGGATGGGAACCTGCGTCATACGCACCGCGTCGTGGGTGCTGGCCACAAAGGTGATCCAGATCGGCAGGGCCACAATGACCACACCCAAAATGAGCACCAGATGTGAAATCACACCAAGGATGGGACGATTTTCAACCATCAGTATTCCACCTTTCTTTCGACATAGCGGAATTGAACCACCGTCATGGTGATCACCAGGAACATAAGGATGACCGACTGCGCGGCTGATCCGCCCAGATCAAGACCGATAAACCCATCATTGAAGACCTTGTAGACAAGAATGGTGGTCGAGTTCGCCGGACCACCCTGCGTTACCGCGTGAATGATGCCAAAGGTGTCAAAGAACGCGTAGACGGCATTGATCACCAGCAGAAAGAACGTTGTGGGTGAGATTAACGGAAAGATAAAATCCTTAAACCGACGCATCGGGCCGGCACCGTCAATAGCGGCAGCTTCAATCACCGACCGCGGGATCGACTGCATGGCGGCCAGGTAAAACAGGAAATTATAGGCAATTTGCTTCCACGCTGCGGCAATTATCACCAGCATCATCGCCTGGGTCCCGTTCAAGTAGTGGTTCCAATCAATGCCGACCATGTCCAGCATATATGGGAAGATGCCCAAGGTTGGATTGAACATGAACACCCAAAGTGCCCCCGCCAACACCGGAGCCACGGCATAGGGCCAGATCAACAACGTTCGATACGCTGTTGCACCGCGCACAACGCGATCGGCAAAAGCTGCGAGGATCAATGCCGCGCCCATCGACAACACAGCGACACAGGCCGAAAACACAATCGTGCGCCAGAAGGTATCGAAATATTGATCATCATCCCAAAGCACCTGATAGTTTTCAAACCAGACAAATTCGGACGACAGCCCAAAGGCATCCTCGATCAGAAACGATTGATAGACAGCCTGGCTGGCGGGCCAGATGAAGAAGATGACCGTGATCAGGATCTGCGGCGCCACCAAAAGGTAGGGCAAGGCAGAAGCCGGAAAATGGACGCGTTTAAGCATGGGCGCCTCAGATAAGAAAATGGGGGGAGTCCGAAAACGGAAAGAACGCCCGGCAGTTTCAAAGGAACTGCCGGGCGCAGGAAGGAGAGGCGCTTAGTTTGCTGAGCGCTCGAACTTGCGCAACAACGTGTTGCCACGCTCAACTGCTTTGTCCATTGCATCCTGAGCAGATTGATCGCCTGCCCACAGGCCTTCAAGCTCCTCGTTGATTACATCGCGCACTTGCACGAAGTTACCAAAACGAATGCCGCGAGAATTTGGCGTAGGTACATTCAAGCTGAGTTGCTTGATGGCTGTATCGGTGCCTGGGTTGCTGTCGTAGAACCCCTGCTCTTTGGACAACTCATATGCAGCTGTCGTGATTGGCACATAGCCGGTTTCCTGATGCCACCACGCCTGTACTTCTGCTGAAGACAGATAGGTCATGAAACGTGCCAAGCCTTTGTACTCTTCGCTTTCGTGACCAGCCAGCACCCACAAAGTTGCCCCACCAATGATGGAGTTCTGCGGATCAGAAGCAACACTGGTATCCAGTGGCAGCATGGTTTGACCAAACTCAAAACCAGCCTGAGTTTTGATCGAACCATAGTAAGCCGACGAGTTCATCCACATGCCGCATTCACCGCTGGTGAACATTGGCAGGCTGTCGCCACGACGGCCGCCGTATTTGAACAGATTGTCTTTGGACATAGCTGCGATGTCATCGAGACGCTCAACAACTTGGTCGTTGTTGAAAGTGAATTCAGTGTCGAATCCAGCAAAACCGTTTTCTTTGGTGCCCATCGCGATGTTGTGCCAGGACGAGAAGTTCTCAACCATGACCCAAGACTGCCAGCCAAAGCTAACACCGCAATCCATACCATTGTCGACTAGTGCCTGGGATACAGTTTTTACGTCATCCCAAGTCACTGGCGCTTCTACACCGGCTGCTTTCAACGCGTCAGCATTGTACCACATTACAGGGGTTGAGCTGTTGAATGGCATCGACAGCAATTCGCCGTCGGGTGTTTGGTAATATGAAATCACCGCTGGCAGGAAGTCCGATTTGTCAAACGGTTCGCCTGCGTCTTTCATCATTTGCTCAACAGGATAGATCGCGCCCTTGGCAGCCATCATGGTGGCAGTGCCAACTTCAAAAACCTGAACCAAATGCGGATGCTCTTTGGCGCGGAATGCAGCCACTGCTGCAGTCATCGTTTCAGTGTAGTTACCCTTGTACGTCGGCACAACTTTGTACTCGGACTGGCTAGCGTTGAAATCCGCTGCAATTTTGTCCACCCGCTCACCGTTGGCACCACCCATTGCGTGCCACCACTGAACTTCGGTTTCGGCGAATGCAGCGCCCGCGAACATGCTGAGCAGTGCGGCACTTGCCACGGTTGATTTGGTGAAAGCCATGTCTCTCTCCCTGAAAGAAATTTTATCTGTGGCGGCAGCATTCGTCATGACAAAAGATAATTCAAGTGAAATAATTGTAACACAAATATAACATTGTATTATACTGTGCGGTCAGGAACTGTAGTTCTCCAACTCTGTAAGGGCGGCTAAGACATTGAAATTCAAGATACGACAACTCGAAGCCTTTCGCGCAGTTTCGGAGCGCGGTAGCATCACCAATGCGGCGGCTGTTTTGGGCGTTTCTCAGCCCGCGGTCAGTCGATTGATGTCGGATTTTTCTCAAGCGGTGGGCTTTGAACTCTTTCACCGTCGGCGCGGGATGCTCGAACCCACCAGTGATTCTCGCTACCTTCTGAGCGAGGTGAACCGTATTCTGGACAGTCTTGAACATTTGGATGACTTGCGCCGTGATATCGTCGAGCGCAAAGGTGGCCACATCCGTGTGGCTTGTCTTCCAGGCTTTGCCACAAGTCATTTGCCACGTGTTTTGGTTAAGTTCCTAAATGAAAAACCTGGCGTAACAGTAACATTGGAACCTGATCGTCCAGAGCGTATTCTCGAATGGATCATAGGCGAGCAGTACGACTGCGGGTTAACCGACGGATTTAATGGTCACCCAGCCATCCATAGCCAGGATCTCTATTTACGAACAGTATGCATTTTGCCTCCCGGGCACCCGCTCAAGGGTAAAGACCACATCTCACCACGTGATCTTGCAAGTGAAAAAATAATACACACCCGTCGCGACAGCCGCTTCTTCCATCGTCTTTCGCGGGCATTTTCAGAAGAAAAAGTGGAAATAAACAGCTTGGTCGAAGTAAGGCAGTTTACCACGGCATGTACTATGGTGGCCGAAGGAATGGGCGCTTCGATCGTCAGCGCCTTGGATGCTGAGGAATACCGCAAAAGCGGCATTATTGTGCGTCCATTTCTTCCGAACATCCACCACCGGCTGTCGATTCTGCGGCCATCCAGTGGCGCTAAATCACCAGTTGTACTTGATTTTATCGATACATTTATCCAAAGTTTACGCCCTTATATCGTGGTAGGGCCAACCACCACCACAGACAGTTAAACAGAAAATGACGTTCAGAACTCTACTGCGGCCCAAGCACGAATTGTAGCCCAAACAGCTCGCCCTCTGTCTGTCGCAAGATAGTGTGGACAATGAACCGGAGCATAAGGGCAGGATGCCGGTAAACTTGACGCCACGGACCATATGGGACTGCTTGGCGCATTCACCAGCCGCCCTGATAAGCCGTTTGTACTCGTCATCCGTGACTGTCTGTCGGGGCGTGTCCACGGTCTTTTGCCTTGGCATCTGCGCCGGAATGGGTTCCATGGCGGGTCGCCATCGGGTACGTCGCCTTATGCAGGTCATAGGGCTAAAAGCCATCCACAAAGACCCCAATACCGGCAAGAAACACCTATAGCACCCTATCTATCCGTATCTTCTGAGAAAGCTGCCGATCACGCGCCCGAACCTGGTTTGGTGCAGCGATATTACCTGTATTCCTGTACGACACGGCTTTCTCTATCTGGTCGCAATTATGGACTGTCCACGCGGAGAGTGTTGGCGTGGCGGTTGTTCAACACACTGGATGCCCGCTTCTGTGTCGAGACGCTGAAACACGTCTTATCAAGTTTACCCATTTTTGGCCCATTGGCGGCTTTGTTGCACAAATAGGTTGATGGGATTCATTTCCTGAATCCAGGATGATAGCTGTTGTTCATGAGTTGCTGGACCCCCACGAATTATAAAACCAATAACTGGTCTGATTACAACCAAGCCCTGAAACGACGCGGTTCGCTATCGATCTGGTTTGACGCTGA
>MAAC01009406.1_pt1 | contig 30121 bp, 30 predicted proteins | sample 1115981 | NCBI WGS metagenome assembly MAAC01 (sample SAMN04961126, study PRJNA320927) | seawater metagenome | isolation source: sample BD02T64 sea water enriched with oil for 64 days | place: USA:Gulf of Mexico | collected 2013-07-27 | reverse complement strand
GCCCTGAGCCCTGAGCCCTGAGCCCTGAGCCCTGAGCCCTACACGGCAACGGCGTTCTGCAATGCTGGTTTCGCCGTGTCGCAACCAAATTTACCTTTCAAATACAATGCTTTACGACTAGTCCCAGCGGGACTCCTTGCGTTGCTACATCGCCGGTGGAAGCTCGCGGCAGAGGAAAACGGGTGCGGCAAAAAGCAACGTTATCTGACGACCAGAACACGACAATCGGCGACTGTGGCCGTTGCTGCGCAAGCGGCGTACCGTGTTGGTCACGCTCAGGGCGATGGAGTAAAAGGTGACAACACAATAGCTGTGGGTTTCTTTCGCATGTTTCATGGCTGAGACCAGTTCCTCCCGGAAGGAAGGTGGAATATTGGCCTGGATGGTGAATTTCGGCCCGTCAAAGAAAGCCCGAACGAACGATGGTCGCGTCCATTTACTCTGACCTTCGTATTCGTATTCGTGGGGGGCAAGCCCCCCTGAATTACATCGTTTCGAAGTGGTGATTATTTGGGGTTGGTGAAGTGTCCTCAAAATGGTGTTGATGGTCTTGGGGCAGGCTATGATATAGGGACAAATATTTATGCCGAGAACAACTCTTTTGAATGCCGTTTGGTGATTGCCCCTAAAACGAACGATAATAAGACATGGAAAAAACTACAGCCTTTGCCGATCCAAATGTGGAACGAGTTTTCGCGGCCTTTCCGAAAATTAACCGCGGCGGCCTTCTGGCGCTTCGGGAACTGATCTTCGACGTTGCGGGTCGTACCCAAGGGGTTGGGGAAATTCAAGAAACCCTGAAATGGGGGCAGCCTGCTTATTTGACGCCGCAAACGAAATCAGGATCAACGATCCGGCTCGGCATTCCCAAGCAAGGCGGTTTTGCAATTTACATACATTGCCAAACAACCATTATGTCTGAATTCCAGGCCATCTTTCCCGAAGAGTTCGAATACGAAGGCAATCGTGCCATCTATTTCGATCCCGCCCAAAACCTACCGCTGGACAGTCTTAAGCTTCTGATCAGCCGAGCCCTTACCTATCATCTCTCATGACACGGCAGGGCGACATCTTCGGCTACGTGCGAGCCCCTTGGGCCGCAGGTCAGATCCATCAGGTCGTGCAATTCGCTCTCAAATTGTTCAACAAGCCGGTGTGGCTTATGATTGGAAACGTACGCCACAAAGCCTAGGATATCAGCGCATACCGGCATGCAAGTTATTGAACCGTTCCAGCAGAACGCAAATTGCCTCATCGTCCGGGTCAGCCCCCAGATACCTAGCATAGCTGATTAGATTCGCCTCTGCAGCTTTGCCGCAAGGTGCCTTCTCGGCAGTAATCTCAAGTGACTCAAGGTAGTGCTGCTGCAGTTTCTCAGACTGCAGTTCGACCCGCAGGATCTGATTGCGAAAGGCCTCCTGTGCCTCTGAAGGCAAAGGAAACGGAGAATTTTTCAGACGCTTGCGTATGGCCCGCAGCGGTTGCACCACCTCGGCGCGCCACCCGGCAACAGAGATGCACAAGTCCCGGACACATGTCGTGGCCACACGTCTCCCCAGGCTGGCCTGAAACAGCAGAAAAAGGGCGATGTTCACATCTGCTCCGTCGGTATCCTGTAATTTAAGACATGCCTTTTGGACCTCTGGTATGCCGTAGAATTGCAGGGAGAATTCCCAGAGGGGGCTTTGAACACTGATGGCCAGGGTCTCCTGAAACTGTCGGACTATATTGTGGAACAAAACTTTACCACAAAGAACAAATTGTTACACAGCATCCAGATGCGAACACCTGCCGGGCTGACAGTATCCCGTTGCTTCAGGGTTATCGCGCCAGCCGGGTTAACCTTTGTGTTGGTTGGTCCGGCTGACGCGCGGTGCCAGTTGTCAGGCCGCCGTCTTGAGGGCTGCCTTGCGCTGCGCGTCCAGCATCGAGCTTCGCATCAGGAAATCCTTGGCGCGATCAGAATCGGCTGCGATCGTCCTCAGCTCTTTGAAGTTGGCAGCGCGAGTTTCCGGATCACTGGCCTCAAGGCGTTTCTTGTTCTGTATCGACTGCGCCTGGACAAATTCGGTGGTGACGGTCCGACGCTGGAGGTCATAGAGATCAAGCAGGCTGTCGTTGCCTTTTGAGTGCCAGACTGTGCTTAATTTCTCGATCAGATTCGCGGCGTCCTGAATGCCTCCGTTCAGACCCATTCCACCAATTGGATTATTTGCGTGTGACGCATCACCGGCCAGCAGAATGCGGCCTTTTCGGAAGGTGCTGGCGACGCGCTGATGCACCCGATAGAGGTTGCGGTGAACCAGGTCATAGTCGCCGTCTAGCGGAAAGAACTTTTGCAACAGTGCTTGCGCGGCTGAATCGTTCAGCAATTCCTCCTCGGATTTATTCGGATCCGCCGGGAAGACCAGCCGCCACAAGCCCGGAGGGCCGTCAGCTGCAACTTTGAAACAATTGCACCATTGCTCAGGATCGGCGAAATAGCTGCGGTAGCTGTAGCCCAGATTAGCCTCGAAATCGAACGGTGTTGTCAGCACAAGGAACTGCTCTTCGAAGGTGAAGCCTTCAAATGCGATCCCGGCCGATTTGCGGACAAAACTGCGGGCTCCGTCCGTCCCGATCGCGTAGCGGCCTTTGTGATCCTCTTCGCCCGTTGCTGAGCGGGTGCGCACGGTCACACCATCGTCATCAGCAGTGACGCCGATCACTTCATGGCCAAACAACACCTCGGCATTTTTTTCATTTTGAAGATGGGCAAGTGTAATTTTGGAAATCTTGTACTGCTCACACTGAACCACATAGGGAAATCGGGTCTCGTCTGCCAGCAAGGCATGATCGAATTCAGCGATCTTGTCGCCCGAAACCCGGTCCCAGAACTGAAAAATCGGTGCGATCAAACCGGCTTTGCGAACCTCCTCCTCGAGGCCAAGTTCGTCGAGCAACTCCAGCGTTGCCGGATGGGTCGTTGCCGCACGAGGGTCCTGGGTTAACGTATCGTTGATATCGAAAACCGTAACGGGAATGCCAGCGCGAGCCAGGCCCAATGCCGTGATCAGACCCACTGGTCCGCCCCCGCAAATGATAACTCGATCCATATTTTTCCCTTTCATGAAGAAGTTCCGTGTAGAAATTAGTGGGCCGCAGCGCTGAAGTCGCGCAGAAGACTGCAGTGGCTGACACGCACCTCGCGTGTGGTTGCCGGGGTGTTTCGGCTGCGCCCGACAAACCGCGGTACGCCATCGCTGATCACGGCGCCTACTGCCGCCGGATCTCCGTGACGCAGTGATTTCAATGCGCTTGACTGACTGCCGCCAAGCGGTGCGTCGATGATGGCAACGTCAGCATCGCAACCGACTTTGATATAGCCGCTGTTGCGGCTGTAAACCCGCGCGTTGTTGCCGGTGGCGGCCCCGATCACCATCGCCGGATCAAGTTCCAGCAAGCTGCTGAGATGTGTGATGGTGTACATCATACCCAGAGGCATAATCCCACTTCCGGTCGGGGTATCCGTGGCGATCAGCACCCGGTCAAAGGCATCGCTGGCAAGGGCTTCGCGTGTACAATGCAACGCAGTACGCAGGTTTCCGGCGGTGCATAGCTGCAACGCCATGTTGCTTTGGTTGATGACACGGGCGAAGTCTTCGTCTGGCATCGCAACCGGGCCGCCGTTAATGTGGAAAGAAACATCCGGATCACAGGCGAGGATATGATCGCCGATGATGGCTGAAGATCCAGGGATCGAGGCCCCGCCGGTGTGCATAGTTGTGACCATCCCGTGGCGTTTGGCCATGGCGATCAACGGTTTATAATCCATCGGATCGGCAAAAGCACCAAACCCGGCCTTGGCCAGCCAGACGCCTGCTTTGGCCAGATCAGCAAAATCCTGTTCCACCAGCCCCGGCTCAAGGATGACTGATCCGGCCCAGACCCGCATGCCGCCAGGGCGATATTCGGCAAAACAACGCTGGGCTGCAATTGCCAGAGCCTTAACGCCTTCCGGGTCCGACGGACGACCCGGGACATGCACTTCTGAAGCGGAAATAGAGGTTGTAACCGCACCGTGCAGATAGCTTTCAAGATAGCCGACGGTTTTCTGCCGCGGTGTATAGTCGCCGAACGTGATATGGACATGGCTGTCGATAAAGCCGGGGATAGCCGTGGCACCACCGGCATCAATAACAACTTCAATATCAGAGGCGTCGAGATCGATATCTTTGCTGTGGCCGACAGCCTGAATCAGCCCATCCTGCATCAAGATAGCATCCCCGTCGATCATCGGTGCACGCCAGTCTCCACTGACAATTTCACCGAGGTTTGTGATTGCTGTTTTCATGCTATGTTCCTCTTCAGGCTGCTGTCATTCACGGTTCAGGTCAGGCCGTTTGTACCATCGATTTTTTCTGCAGAAATTCCGCCAACACGGGCATTCAGACGTGCTCCGCTGCTATAAACGCAGATCAGGGCGATTTCATCCGGCAGGGGCGCATCCGGCAGATTAACCGTCATGCCATCATAATGGGACCGCACATAAAGCGCATCTTTGTGGGCCAGCGGAATTTCGATGGTGCCGCCAGCGGCGCCGCGTTTGGTGAATGATGAAACCCAGGCAACACCGCCGCCGACTGCTTCCCGCATGACATTGCCAAATACAGTGGTCAGCATGGCGTTAACATGTTCCTGTTCGCCGGCAATGCCAACCACGCCACCCTTGCCGTAACTGCTGGCGGAAAAAGGGGCCATTGCATTCACGGCAGCATCAGCCATTTCCCTGCCGATGGCTTCGCTGGCGTCGGTCAGAGAGGAGAGGTCCGCCTGAAAGGCTTTGCCGGCGAAGGGGTTTTTAACCACCGCGACGACCGCGACTTTCCGGTAAGGGACGTCTGCTTCGATTCCGGCTTCTGAGCGCATCTCTTCGACCTGAGTGAGAATTTTTCGAATTTTCATGGCTAACTTTCCTAATGAACCTTGATTTGGTCTGTCTTTTGTATGACAATACGATAGTCTGTCAAGAACAATTGATCTCGGAGAAAGAAATGGAAAAAGCAGTCCTGTTTTCGGAAATGACACCAGATGCCACCTGGGAGGGCGAGTTTAACGCGTGGTATGATGACGAGCATATTCCGCTGCGTATGGCGGTTCCGGGCTTTGTTGGAGCCCAGCGGTATAAGCGAAATCAGCGCGACTATCTGGCGGTTTACGACTTGGATGAGACCGCAACACTGACCTCTGACGCCTATGGTGAAGTTAAGAACAAGCCCAGCGACATGACTGCACGGATGCTCCGGGATGTGTCTGGCTTTACGCGGTATATCGGCCGCCCGATCGGGTGTCAGGTCAACGACGGCGTTGCGGATTTCCTGAAGGCTCCGGTGCTTTATCCGGTTTTTTTCAATATCCCTCAGGCCAATTTGACGGAGTTTGACGACTGGTATGATCAGGATCATGTTCCGACCTTACTGGAGTGCCCTGAATGGTTGGCGGTTCGCAGATTTCACCTGGAGATTTCCGACCCGGGTAATTACAATCGCCTGGCTCTGCACTACCTGGCGGATGAGTCGGCGATGGATTCTGATGCCCGCAAAAAGGCCCGTGCATCGAAGTGGCGGGACCGGTTGGCAAATCAGCCATGGTTCAAGGGGCATTACATGGTATTTGGTCGACACAACGATCGGTTTGTCTCTAATCTGTGACCGAACCGCTGGAGGGATAAATGGTTGTAAGCAGCAATAAGATCAGTTCGAAGGTTTCCAGCGCTCTTAGTTCGCTCGGCGGCCCAACCTTAGTTCGGGAAAAGGCCTTTGGCACGCTCCGAACCGCAATCATAGAAGGCGCGCTCCCACCCGGAACGCGCCTGATTGAGCGAGAGCTTTGCGAAGCAATGGGGGTGAGCCGGACGTCAGTACGCGAAACTTTGAGACGTCTTGAAGCGGAACGTCTGATCACTTCGGAACCACGCCGCGGGCCCACTGTTGCAGGTGTAACCAAGGCGCAGGCCGAGCAGATTTACGACATCCGATCCTATTTTGAAGGGCGTCTGGCCCGCAAATTTGCCGCTGTCGCCAGTGATTCAGACATTGTCGAACTCCGAAGAATTTACTCGGATTTTGAACGATACGCATTGTCGGAAGATTTGCCCCACACTCTCACGGTGATGGTAGAATTTTATGACCACCTGAAACGAGTGACGCAGCTGGACGTGATGAATGACCTGTTAACGCAGCTCACCGCGCGGGTCAGCTATTTACGATTGAAATCGATGTCCGGGCCGAATCGGATTCGTTATAGTATCGCCGAAATGAATGACTTGGTCTGCGCTATTGAAAGCCGTGACCAAGATGCGGCTGAGCGGGCGGCGGTAGAGCACGTACATAAGGCGGCGGACGCGGCCCTCGCGCGCTTGAACGACTGATTCCATTTCCATAAAGCTTAGTATTGGGGTGTAGATATCTCAGGTGATCCGGTGGCCCCGGAACCTTGATGGTGCCCTATATTCGGATGTCCTGCACAATCTCCCACTCCCGGAGGTTCTGTAGCCGTTTCTGATGCGCAAATGATGGCCGCTCCGCAATTCCCTCGCAATACCGTACTTTCTTGCCGTTGGCCTCTTGAGCGGGTTGACAATGTATTTTTTGGTCATATTGTCATACAAGAAGACGCAAACAACCGAGCGGGGGCATCATGTCAAAGAAATCTCTGGAGATACTTACCAAACAAGTCGGTGGGCCGGACCGGAAGTACCCCGACCTGCGTGACCACCTGGCGCAGCTTGAAGCCGAAAATCTTCTGTATGTGATTGATGAGCCGATCAACAAAGACACTCAGATGCACCCGTTGGTGCGCTGGCAGTATCGCGGAGGCATCCCGGAGGACGAACGCAAGGCATTCCTGTTCACCAATGTCACCGATTCCAAAGGCCGGAAATACAATCATCCGGTTCTGGTGGCCGGGCTGGCGGGAAGCCGGGATATCTATAGTACCGGATTTGGCCAGCCGCTTGATAAAATCGGGTCTGCCTGGATCAACGCCCTTAACAACCCAGTCGAGCCGGTATTTGTCGAAAACGCGCCTTGCCACGATGTCGTGATCGAAGGCGATGACCTGGACAAACCCGGCAATGCGGTTGATTTGATTCCCGTGCCGATTTCAACGCCAGGCTGGGACAATGGACCCTACCTGTCTTCCGGCCATTTCATCACCAAAGATCCCGATACTGGGCTCCAGAATATCGGCAACTACCGGGGTCAGATAAAGGCTCCCCGCAGGGTCGGCATGAACCCGTCGGTCGAAATTCGTCCGGGCATCTATATCCATTGGGAGAAGTACAAAGAGCGCGGCGAGCCGATGCCATGTGCAATCGTCCTGGGGGCGCCACCCGCCATATCCTACACGGCGGTGACCAAAATCCCGGAAACGCTTGACGAGATGGCTGTTGCCGGAGGCCTTGTGGGTGCGCCGATCAATGTGACCAAAGGGATTACTGTAGATCTGACAATTCCTGCCGAAGCGGAATTTATTATCGAAGGCTTTATCGACACCGAATGGCTCGAACCGGAAGCTCCCTTTGGTGAATCCCACGGATATGTGAATCTTCAGGAATATAACGCCTTTATGCGTGTGACCGCCGTCACCCATCGGAAAAACGCGGTCGCCACGTCTTTTATCAGCCAGGTGACGCCGAGCGAATCCAGTGTCATCCGCCGGGTGGCGATGGAACCCTTGTTCCTGAACCACCTGCAAAATGTGCTGGGCATCCGCCAGGTGACCCATGTGTCGATGCACGAACCACTGACCAGTGTCATTGCTTTGATTGCCATCAAATTTAAACGTGACACTCCGGAAACCGAAATCTGGCGTGCGCTTTACGGAGCGTCGAATCTGCACCGCTTTGCCGGAAAATGGATTGTCGCCATCGACGAAGATATCGATCCGGAGAACAGCGACGCGCTGTTCTGGGCCATGTCATACCGTACACAGCCGCAATACGACGTGAAGATCGTCGATAAAAAGGATCCTGGCCATGGCCCGCGCGGGCCGCGTGACAATGGCGAAAGCGCTGCTGTGCTGATCAATGCAACGCTGAAGGGGCGGTATTCGCCAGTGGCGTTGCCTAAAAAGGAATTCATGGAAGAAGCGCGCGAGATCTGGGAGCGGCTCGGGTTGCCAAGCCTGAAACCCGAGCATCCGTGGCATGGGTACGACCTGGGCTACTGGCCGGAACACCTTGAAAAAGAAGCTAAACGCGCCACCGAGGGCGATTATTTCATCACCGGTGAAGAAATTGCGAAAAAACGCAGGAATGACGTTCCGATGAATTGGGACATCCCAGACACTAACGGAGACTCTGAGTAAAAGACACAACGATAGGGAGGAAAATCACGTGTTTAACACTAAGATTAAGATGGCTACATCGATTGCGGCAGGACTGTTGATGGCGGGGGCAGCCCATGCACAGGAAGAGTTCAACTACGGCACCGTTTCCATGAAGGGGGATGCCGGAATTATTCTGATGTCGACCCAAGATCAGTTTGACGAGGCCAATGGCCTCGACATTAAACCGCTGCCACTGAAGGGGGATTCTCTCCTGCTCAAGGCTCTGATCGCCGGCGAAATTGACGCTTATGTCGGCAACCCTGGAGGCCCATTGATTGCGGCAAGCAAGGGGGCCGATATTGAAATTCTTGCGTGCCCGTGGCCCGGTCTGACCTATGCGCTTTATACCAAGCCTGAAATTGAAAACGTGGCTGGCCTCAAAGGCGGATCCATTGGTGTGTCTTCGCCAGGTTCGCTTCCGGATCTGTTTGCCCGTGGTGTGCTCAGGTCTGCTGGTCTGAGCCAGGATGACGTCTCAATTGTTGTTGCGGGCAGTGGTTCTGAGCGCGTTGCAGCCGTCGTTGCCGGGATTATCACCGCCGCGCCCAGCTCCAGTGAATTTCAGGCTCGTGCACCTGATCTTGGTCTGAAAATGCTGGTTCACGCGCGTGATGTGGTGCCGGAATATGTGCGGCTTTGCATCATGGCAAACGGGGCAGCCGTTGAGGCGGATCCTGAAAAGTATGAGCGCTTCATTGCGGCCCAGATTGAAGGCTTCACCTTCGCGCTGGAAAACCGGGAAGAAACCATTGCCCTGTCCAAAGAACTGGCCAATCTGCCGGAGAACGACAAGACTGCAGCCTTCGCAATCGATGAAGCGATTGAGTTCAGCGTGGTCGATCTTGAAATGAACGTTGATGTCGGCAAGCTGCGCTGGCTACGTGACCTGTTGGCAGACAATGACCGGCTTAGCGCTGACTTTGATCCAGCTGACATCATCAATACCGCTGTACTGGACGCGGCAAAGCTGCGCGTCGCAGCGCAGTAAGCTCTAACCGGGCATAGCGAAAGGAAAATCCGTGGATTTCGTTGATATTAAATCGATTTCAAAAACCTTCAAAGTCAGATCTGGCAATAAACTCATCTCTATCGAAGCTTTGAAGGACGTGTCATTTTCGATCGAAAAGGGCGAAATCCTGGCCGTGACTGGTGCCAGTGGCTGTGGCAAAACCACTTTGCTACGGATCATCATGGGATTGGAATCATCCACATCCGGGGCCGTTATCGCCGCAGGCAATAAGGTAACCGGGTGTGGCTATGACCGCGGCATGGTGTTCCAGCACGCAGAGCTTTTGCCCTGGCGCAACGCTCTTCAGAACATAGCTTTCGGACTTGAGCTGAAAGGTGTTGCGGTTCAGGAGCGTATGGAACAGGCACAGTATTATCTTGAGCTCGTTGGGCTCTCAGATGCTGCTGACCGTTATCCTCACCAGCTTTCTGGTGGTATGAAGCAGCGCGTGGGTATTGCCCGCGCGCTGGCAATCAAACCTGATGTGTTGCTGATGGACGAGCCATTTGGCGCGCTTGATGCACAGACCCGAGAGGGGCTTCAGGATGAGCTGATGACAATCCAGTCAAAAACCGGACAGACCATTGTTCTGGTGACGCATGACCTGGACGAAGCAGTTTTGCTGGCTGACCGCGTTGTGGTGATGAGCCGCGGTTATGTGAAAGACATTTTCCCTGTTCATCTGCCAAGACCAAGGCCAAGCCTTGCGGCCCTCCGTGGCAACAGAGAATTTGGCGAAAAGCGGCTCAAGTTGTGGAAACTTCTGAATGAGCTGTCCGATACAGATAGCAAGGAGGTGGCGTAATGGCGTCGCAAGAAAACATAAGCCGGGTATCGGTTGAAGCGGCGGAAAATGAAAAACCGCCGTTTGAGCTGAGCAGTCGGATGATTAAATTCGCTTCGGTAACGTTGCTTCTGATCCTGTGGGAGATTGTGGGGCGTCAGATTAACCCGCTGTTTGGTGCCCCACCTTCGGGTGTCGTGCGCGAAATGTACGAGATGACCCTGAACGGTCGCCTGCCTGAAGCGTTTATGGAGAGCATGCAGCCTTTCGTGACCGGATTTTTGATTGCAACGGTGGCTGGTGTCGTTGCGGGGATGTTTTTGGGCCGGTCGCGGTTTATCGAATCCGCGTTTGGTCTTTATGTCACCGCAGGCAATGCGATGCCCCTTATTGCAGTTGTTCCATTGTTCATTCTTTGGTTCGGCCTGGGCTTTACCGTGAAAGTCGCGATCATCACGACGCTGTCGTTTTTCCCGATTTGCATCAGCACCTGGAACGGGGTGAAATCCACGTCGAAAACCCTGATCGAAGTTGGTGAATCTTTTGTCGCATCCAAACGCGATATCCTGCTGAAAATCGTTCTGCCAGCCTCGGTGCCGCATATCATGGGCGGACTGCGCCTGGCCATCGGTAAGGGCGTTATTGCGCTGGTGGTGGCCGAATTCTTTACCGCGCTTTCGGGGCTTGGCGGCATTATCCTGACCGCGGCTAACAATTTCGAAACCGCACAAATGTTCGCCCCGATCATTTTGCTGATGGTGTTTGCAGTGTTCGTCACCGCACTGATGGAGTGGCTGGAACGCCGCATCGCGCCCTGGCATATGGAATTGACGGGACAGTCAGAATAACGACGCCCGTCCGTGCTGATCGCCCCGCCGGTGCCATCGTGGCACCGGCGGGGCAGTGATCAGGTACCAGGTACATGTCCGCTGCCGGTGAAAATGCTTGTTTAAAAGGGCGCTGCCATGAATAAAAGTTTCGTTGAGCACAGTCAGCAATTCCAATCCGGCAAAGACAGTCCGGTAAACAGATTGCAGAAAAACCTCGCCATGATCGAGCGGCGTGAGAGTGAAGTTAAGGCTTTCATGACGCTCGCGGATTCTGATGAACTTATGGCCCAGGCCCGGGCATCCGAAGCGCGCTGGCAGGCAAACACGCAACTGTCGCCGCTTGATGGCGCAACGGTAGCCATCAAAGACATTATCGAAACCCGCGACATGCCAACTGGCCAGGGCTCGCCCCTGTGGGAGAATTTTCACAGTCTCCGGGACTCTGCCACTGTACAGGCCTTGCGGGCAGGCGGGGCAATTATCCTCGGCAAGACGACGTCCACAGAATTTGCCGCCACTGAAGTTTACCACGCCACCACCAACCCCAATGATCCAGGCCGCACGCCAGGCGGGTCGAGCAGCGGATCTGCAGCGGCGGTTGCCTCAGGTATGGCAACACTGGCCCTTGGTAGCCAGGTTGTGGGATCGACCTTGCGACCAGCAAGCTTTTGCGGCTGCGTTGGGTTCAAACCGACATTTGGTGCGCTGAATCGCGGCGGTACTTACGATAACCTGAGCCAGAGCTGCGTCGGGCTGTTTGGGCGCTCGATCACCGATGTCTGGGCTCTTGCGCAGATGCTTGCTTCACGGGTCGGCGGAGATCCAGGTCATATGCCTCTTCAAGGCCCTGTGAGCCTGCCTGTGGCCCGTGCGCCGAAACGATTGGTGATTTTGCAAACCGACGGTTGGCGAGTGGCCGATCCTGCTTCCCGGAAAGAATTTGAGGCACAGGTGCAGAAATTGCGTGCCGCCGGTGTTGAGTGCGTGGGCCGCGAAGACAATGTACTGATTTCTGCCGTTGAGGATGCGATCAAGGATGTGATGCAGCTGACCATTCGGATTACGGCCTGGGAAAGCCTCTGGCCACTTGGGGGCTATGTTGCTGAGTGCCCGGAAAAAATTAGCGACGCCATGCATAACCGACTGGCCCAGGCAACGAAATTGACCCGGGCGGATTATGTTTCTGATCTGAAGACCCGTGCAGATATCCGCGCGAAATATCATGAGCTTCAGGAAAGTTTTGACGGCGTTATCGCACTTTCCGCAACTGGCGTCGCGCCGGTCGGACTGTCTGTTAACGGCAGCCCTGCGATGAACGTCCCTGCGTCTCTCCTTGGGGTTCCAGCGCTTAGCCTGCCCGAACTTTCTGACCAGAACCTGCCTCTGGGCCTGCAAGTAATTGGCTGGCAAGGTGGCGATGATGTAGTCTTTTCGCTGGCGAACTGGATCCAAAGGCTGAACCGGGGGAAGATGACAGAGCCCTCGCCTGACAGAATAAATAGTCAGTTCCAGACGGCTACCGGCAACGCCGGGCTTACAACCATAAACTAAGTAAAGTGGAATATCGTGATGGCTGATACAAAACGTATGATTATAGGGATTTCCGGAGCATCAGGCGTAATTTACGGGGTGCGCGCGCTGGAAGTTCTGCGCCGCATCGACGGTATCGAAAGCCATCTTATTATTTCACCTGCTGCCGTACGAACGCTTGGCGAAGAAACCGACTGGAGCGCCGATGAAGTGCGGGCGCTTGCCGATGTGGTGCACAGCCACCGCGACATTGGCGCGTCGGTCTCGTCAGGATCGTTTGAAACACTCGGCATGCTGGTGGCGCCCTGTTCGACCAAAACCCTGAGCGGCATCGCCAACTGTTATGACTCCGAACTGATCGTGCGCGCCGCCGACGTTTGCCTGAAAGAGCGCCGCCGGGTGGTGCTTATGTTCCGCGAAACACCGCTGCATGCCGGTCATATTTCACTGCTCGAAAAGGTGACCGCAAGCGGCGCAATCGTAATGCCACCCGTGCCGGCATTTTACCATCGCCCCGTAACCATTGACGACATTGTTAATCAGACCGTCGGCCGGGCGCTGGACCTGTTCGGCATCGACGCAAAACTGGTGAAACGCTGGAAAGACGATGGCTGAACACTCCTTTTGCCCAATTGAATTCTCTTTGCCCTGTGCCCGAAAAGGTTGACCTCATGTTGAATCTTACCGACCCGACCCTGCTGGAAACCCGCGCTTATCTGAACGGTGAATTTGTCGAAACCGGCGATACTTTCCCAGTGCACAATCCGGCCACGGGCGAAAAAATCGCCGATGTCACCCACGTCAGTATTGAGCGGCTGAAACTGGTGATCGACCAGGCCCATTCAGCGCAGAAACTATGGGCGGCGCACACCGGAAAAGAACGCGCGGTTCTGCTGCGCCGGTGGCATGATCTGATGGTCGAAAACGCTGACGATCTGGCGATGATCCTGACCGCTGAAATGGGCAAACCTCTGGCCGAAGCCCGCGGCGAAATTCTTTATGGCGCGTCATTTATCGAGTGGTTCGGCGAAGAAGCCAAACGCATATACGGAGACATTATACCCGGTCATCAACGCGACAAGCGCATCGTTGTTCTGAAACAACCCATTGGAGTCGTTGGCTCGATTACACCGTGGAATTTTCCCAATGCAATGATCGCACGCAAGGTTGCCCCGGCTCTGGCAGTCGGCTGCAGCTTTGTCGCCCGCCCAGCGGAATTGACGCCCTTGTCAGCGACGGCGATGGCTGTGCTGGCCGACCGGGCCGGCATTCCCGCCGGGATATTCAACGTGGTGACCTCTTCCAATTCTGCGGCGGTGGGTGAAGAACTTTGTGCGAACCCCAAAATTTCTAAAATTACCTTCACCGGTTCAACCCGCGTTGGCAAAATCCTGATGCGCCAGTGCGCCGACACAATCAAAAAGATGTCGCTTGAACTGGGTGGCAACGCGCCGTTCATCGTGTTTGACGACGCCGATATCGATGCGGCGGTTGACGGTGCAATGATTGCCAAATTCCGAAACAATGGCCAAACTTGTGTCTGCGCCAACCGCATCTACGTCCAGGCTGGAATCTATGATGAATTTGCGCAAAAACTGTCGGCCAAAGTTGCAGCGATGAAGGTCGGCAATGGCATGGAAGAGGGGGTCATCGCCGGGCCGCTGATCGATGCTGCAGCGCTCACCAAGGTTGAAGATCATATCAAAGATGCATTGGCCAAGGGCGCAACCATTGCCCAGGGCGGCAAACGTATAGCGGGCGCGGGCGCATTTTTCGAACCGACTGTCGTCACCCGTGTCACGCCGGATATGATTGTGTCCCGCGAGGAAACTTTTGGCCCGCTGGCACCATTGATCCGCTTCGAAACCGAGGCGGAGGCGATCTCCCTGGCCAATGACACAGAGTTTGGCCTTGCCGGGTATTTCTACGCGCGCGATCTGGCGCGGGTCTGGCGCGTGGCCGAGGCAATGGAAACCGGCATCGTCGGTGTCAACACCGGGCTGATTTCCACCGAAGTTGCGCCGTTTGGCGGCATCAAACAATCTGGCCTTGGTCGCGAAGGGTCGAAATACGGCACCGAAGACTTCCTCGAAATAAAATACATGTGTTTGGGGGGTATTGAGTAGTGATCTTGGTATAACAACGCTCGGAACGAAACGCGCTAGGTTCTTCGTCGGCTTTATGGTGATCACCCCGAACGCACAGCAATCGTGATGAACAGGTTGAGGCGCGTTTGATCAATGTGCCAGGTTGATACGACATCTGTCTCAAACCGTATGGTCGCACAAATGATGTTTCGATAATCGTTGGCTCGCATCTGCTGCTCGACACCGCCGTTGGCACAGCCGGGTGTTTTGCGGCAATTTCTGATCCGAATTAAAGTTCTGGCACACTGAGAGGCAAATCATTGACGTTTGAGTATCTGGCGCTTGTTGCCATTGCCTTTGCATTGGGCGGAATTCTGAAAGGTGCGACCGGGGCCGGAGCCCCCATCCTGGCGGTTCCGGTTATGGCGCTGCTTGTCGACGTGCCGTTCGCGGTGGCTGTATTCGTTTTTCCGAATTTAATTTCGAACGCCGTACAGTTCTGGACCCATCGGCGGCAAGTTAAGGACAATCGGTTCGTCTGGAAATTTGCGTTGGCCGGGGCGGTGGGTGCCGCAATTGGAACCCTTGCGCTGAAGGCGTTCAGCAGCAATGCGCTGTCGACTTCGGTTGCGGTGATTGTTCTGATTTATGTGTCCTTCCGTCTGGCCAATCCCGGATGGAAACTGGCCGGTAAGATGGCAAACCGCTTGGCTGTACCTGTCGGCGCAATGGGTGGTATTCTGCAAGGGGCAACAGGGCTGTCAGCCCCGGTTTCAATAACTTTTGTCAATGCGATCCAAATGGAGCGAAAGCAGTTCATTTCTACGATGTCGTTCTTCTTCATGTTCATGGCATTGACCCAGTTGCCGCTGCAGTTGTGGCTGGGCGTCATGACCCAGGAACGGTTTCTCTACAGTTTACTGGCGACGTTGCCGTTGGTTCTGTTCATGCCGGTCGGCGAATTTCTGGCGCGGCATATCTCGCGCAAAATATTTGACAAGATCATTCTGGTCCTTCTGACTCTGCTTGGGCTCAGGTTGTTGGCGCAGCATTTTATCTGATCTCCATTCTGTGGTGTCGTATTTCCAGTTACCGGAGCTCACCTCATCGCTGGGAACGTGATCTTTCATGAATAAGAAATCAGTAAGCGTAACTACTGATTTGAGAAGTGTGTAACATTTCCGATTGGGCTGCCGTCGAATTGGCCTGTCGAATTGTATTCGGCGGAGCAATACCCGGCCACTGTAGCCGCGGTATAGTGTTGTCGCGGGTGGCGTAAATCTCGGCCACTTTTTGCCCTTCCGCCAATCGGGAGGGCGTCGGGGAATTTACCGTGGAATTGTAATTGAAGGTTCGCCGGGCTCATTTTCATGATGGTCCGCGTGGACGTCAGATAGCACGAGATTTTGAGATCAGCCGGGACAGTGTTTCAAAGACGCTGGCGTGTTCGGAATCGTCCCACTGCCCGGCAGGGCATGTTTACATGCCCGAGAGAGGGTATATCGACGAACGGCACCGATCAAGCGGCCCAGGCCGGATGAGTTCACCGCCAGTATTGTCCAATGGCATTTGAGGATAAGACGCGCCCGCGCAAGCAGCATCATACGGTCAAACGGGTGTTCGGGCGGCTTCGCGCCTCTCATTGATGCTGCGTATCGATTGCCGGGCAGTGGATGAATGTGGGTTCACCGGGGGGGCACGAAATGCGGCTCTGCGGTGCTTCGGTTTGTTTCGCCACTTTCCAACCCTGAGACCGGAAGGTCATTGCTGTGCCGTCCAGGAGGATCGTTGAAATCGCCGGCCGGGTGAAAGGCGAGCGATGACCAGCATCAGATCCGGCCCTGGTGTCAATGCAAGCATCAATGCCGCAGAAAACACCAGGAACAGGATCTGAAAATCCGACATTATGATTTTGCGACTATCTTACAGGCCGTATCAAGCAACACCTGCGCACCTGCGATAAGTGACGCGTCTTCGGTATATTCCAGTGGATTGTGGCTGATGCCGTCCCGGCTGGGGACAAAAATCATCGCGGCAGGGCAGATCCGCGCCATCATCTGCGCGTCATGGCCTGCGCCCGAAGTCATCCGGCGGCAGGAGAGCTGTCGCGCAGCAGCGCCTTCCTCAATCATCCGGACGATGTTTTCATCAAAGATGACCGGCTCGAACCGTGCCAGGCGCTCGGTTTCGATGGTGACGCCATCGTTCTTTTCCAGATCTGCCAGGAATTTGGCCAGTGCGGCCTCGCGCGATTGTAGTGTTGCCTCATCGGGGTCACGCAGATCGACCGTGAATTCGGCAAAGTCGGGAATGACGTTGATGGCATTCGGACCGAACCTGATGGTGCCAACGGTCGCCACGCTGTCGGAATTTCCTACGATTTCGCGCAGGAAGGTAATCACCCTGGCAGCAGCAAGTCCTGCATCGGTGCGCAAGCGTGTGGGCGTGGTGCCCGCGTGGTTGGCCACGCCTTTGATCGTGACCTTCTGCCAGGAGATCCCCTGCAAATTCGCCACAGCGCCCATCAGCTTACCCTCGGCCTCCAGCACCGGGCCTTGTTCCACGTGGGCCTCGATGAAAGCTGACGGGACGATAGCCCCTGGCTCCATGCTGCCAGCATAGCCTATCCGGGCCAGCTCTTCGCCCAGGAGAGTACCGTCAATCCCTTCGATTGCCAGCGCCTCGTCGGTGCCCAGCCCACCGGCATAAACAAGTGACCCCATCATGTCGGGGGCATAACGCACGCCCTCTTCATTGGTGAAGGCGGCGACGATTACAGGGCGGTCAGGCTGAACGCCTGCGGCCTTCATCGCCTCAATCACGGAAAGTGCGGACAGGACGCCATAGCAGCCATCAAAGATGCCCGCGTTGATCACGCTGTCGATATGGCTGCCCATCATCAGGGGGGCAATGTCACTTCCAACGTTCCAGATGCCGAAAATGTTGCCGATCCGGTCCGCGCGGACTTCAAGACCCGCATCCTTAAGCCAGACCACGAACTGGTCGCGGCCCTGTTTTTCGGTATCCGACGCAGCCAGACGGGTCAGGACGCCTTCGTCATTGCGGCCAATATCGCCCAGTGTGCGCAGACGCGCCAGAAGGGTGTCACCGTCGATGTTAATTGTCTGTGTCATAGTTGTTCTTTCTTGCGGTCAGGCCGGGCATTCCGTGACGATGATCAGAGGCCGAAAATCCTCTGCCGGGGCGTTGTTGCCATATTGTTTGAGCAGGGCACCATAGCCAGCCGCACCCGAAGGCGTTGTCGGGACGCCCAGATTGGTGACGGCCTGCGCAGCCGCCGCGCCTTCCTCGTCTGAAAGCGCGACATAAGAAACACCGCAGCGCTCCAATGTGTGCCAGGCGACCATCGACACCTCTTTGCAGTCCAATCGGCCCATAGTGGAATCCGGGCCATCCGCCCGGGTCGGTTTACCCGCCAAGTGACTGTCCCGCAGGCAGGTTGCGGCCTCCGGCTCCACCACAATCAATTCAGGTTGCCTGGCCCAGTTTTCCCGGATCATGTGCGCCATCGCTGCGGCAAGGCCGCCAACGCCGGCCTGAAGATACACATGAGTTGGCCAGTTCCCCGACGCTTCAAATTCTGAACGCATTTCTTCGGCGATGACGGTGTAGCCTTCCATCACCAGCTTGGGGATTTCGGTATATCCGGGCCATGTGCCATCAGCCAGCAGGATTGCGCCGGTACGCTCAGTATCTGCAATAGCTTCGGCGACGCTGTCACCATAAGTCTCGCCAGCGCGCACGACCTCGGCGCCATGCGCCTGCAAACGCGCATCAAAACTATCTGGCACGGTCTTTGCCAGATAGATGCGCGCATTGGCTCCAAGTGCTTTTGCTCCGGCGGCCACCCCTATACCGTGATTTCCCGCGCTGGCGGTGACAAAGGTTCGCCTTTGCGCAAACTCCTGGACGTTCGCATCCTGAAACCGCTCAGGGGTCAGGGTTTCGCCCGTCTTTTCGGCCCATTCCCTGGCCAGAAGCCGCGCAACAGCATAGGGGCCACCCAACGCTTTGAATGCGCCGAGACCCATCCGGTCGGTTTCGTCCTTGACGCGCATTGTAATCCCGCACGGTGCCGTCAGGGCTTTCAGAGGGGAGGGCTCATACTGTTCAAGGCTCTGAAAATACCGCGGCGCACGGTGAAAATCGGGGTTGAATATTATGTTGTCGATATTTTCCATGCCGTGAGCATATCCAAAAATGGAGATGACATATTTCGTTTTTCATGGGATAGGTAACATTATTTATCGATTAAGCCGCACAAACAGAGATGATCGTATCATGAAAAAAGATCTGGACGCCGCTGACCTGAAACTATTGGACCTGGTGCAAGGCAATTGCCGCGTCAGTTTGGATGTTCTGGCAGAAGAATGTGGTTTGTCCGTCCCCTCCATACAGCGACGCCTGAAAAAGCTTCGGGATAGCCGCACGATCCAGAAGGAGATCGCCGTCGTCGCTCCGGAACATCTGGGCTATGCGATGAGCTTTGTCGTGCTGGTTGAGCTTGAAAGGGAAACCTTACACCAATTGGATTCTTTCAGAAAACGGGCCAAAGCCGACCCGCAGGTGCAGCAATGCTACTATGTCACCGGCGAGGCGGATTTCATCCTGATTTGCACCGCCCGGGACATGCAGGATTTCGAGACCCTCACGCACAGACTGTTCTTCGACGATTCAAACGTTCGCCGATTCCGGACATCCGTTGTCATGGATCGCACAAAAATTGGCTTAAGTATCCCGTGCGCCAACTGAGCCTCATGCCTTCGATCGAACCGAATAGCTTTATGGCTTTGTGCATTGATGCAAAACCAGACTTTTGTGGCGGATCAACGACCCGGCAGGTTGGGCTCCATCTTGCCCTCCGCTGCAGTGGTCACGAAGGCTCGCAGAGGGCGGTGGGCTCAGCAGGTGGTCGCAACTCAAAATAACGTAAAAATGCTTCCCCCACACGGACTGAAACTGCGGACCAACTGATATCAATTCAGTCTGTCTGGACCCATTGGCGCTGACTTCAGGCACCCGACGGCGAATGCTTCGGTCAGGGCACGACCTGTCAGTTCTGTTCTGTCAGGCCAATGCAAAGGGCCTGAACCAGGCCTATGGCACCGGAGATTGGTTTGAACTGGCTGGTCGATTCATTATCGACAAGAAATGCCAGCGTTGAATTTTTGGCAAGAGGGCTTTCCTGGGAATCGGTGATCGCAATGATGGGCCGTCTGCGCAAATGCGCGTCGCGGATCACATCAAGAACCGCGGGGGTGTAGGGTGGAAAGCTGACGCAGATCAGCAGGTCATCCCGCCTCATATTGACGACTTGTTGCTCCGCCATGCCGCCAGCGAAATCGAGCAGGCTGCAATGTTGTTCGGATCTGGAAATGCCATATGCCAGGTAGGTCGCGATTGGTCGGGCGCGTCTCAACCCGGCAATATGAACATGGGACGCGGCTTTGATCATCGCGACGGCCCTGGCCAGATCATCGGTACTGGTTTTTTCCCGGACGCTTTCAAGCGACGCAATCAACTCGTCGATACACCCCTCGAAAATCTGCTTCATATTCTTGACTGGCGCGCCGGCAAGTTTGTTTCCGTAGATTTCTGCGCGTTTGTCGGGCGCACCTTCAATCAGTCTCAGGCGAAACACCCGTTGCATCTGAGAAAAGCCACCATAGCCGAATTCTTTGGCAAAGCGGATCAGGGTGGAGGGTTGCACGCTGACATGCTGAGCCAGTACCGCCACTGTGTTCAGTGCGAAAAAGTTGGGTTCGTCCAGGGCCGACCGCGCCAGCCGCTGCAGGTGCGGCGACAAATCGTCGAATCCATCGCGGATTCGCGCGCGCAACGCGTCGTAGGTTTCAGTGGAAGGTTCGGGTTCGCGTGCAATATCAGACTTCATACCCCGAACATGATCGAATATTTATTCTGTTTCAAGCCACAAATATGGGTATTAGAAAGAATATTCAGTTTTTTCTTGACGTCTGAATAAAATTTCATTCACAATATCGAATAAATATTCAAACCGGTCGAACGGGTAAAGGCCGGATTCAATTGCGCTCAGGCGCAAACATTTTTGGGAGGATGACATGGCTAAGAATATTCTGACACGGCGCCATCTGTTGAAGACCACAGTAGCGGCTGGCGCAACGGGGGTCTTCTTTGGGCCCTGGAAACACAACCGCGTTTACGCGGCGGGTACCGACAAGCCGATCAAGATCGGCATCACTTCGGATGCCAGCGGTCAATATGCCAACTCAGGCGCCAGTGATCGTCGCGGTATGCAGATGGCCATTGCCGAGTTCAACGCCAAAGGCGGTGTGCTGGGGCGCAAGATTGAATCCACCCATATCGACACCGAAACGACCCCGGCGACAGGCAGCCGTGTTGCTGAACGCATGATCAACCGCGAAGAGGCGGGCTTCCTGATCGGGGCGGTCAGCTCGGGAGTTGCCAACGCAATCAGCCAGGTGGCACAGAAAAACGGGGTGATCTATTTCAACACCAACTCGTCGTCGCCAACAGAATCCGGCAAGAATTGCCATCGGGTGAAATTTGTCTGGGATGGCAATGGGGCCAATTTTGCCAAGGCCGCTGTGAAAAACTCGATCGACCGCTTTGGCGATCAGTGGACCTTGCTGACCAATGACTATGTCTGGGGGCACAACACTGCTAGCGCGACACGGGCACTGCTTGAGCAATATGGCGGTACAGTGAAAGAAGAAATTCTGGTGCCACAGGGCACGCGTGATTTCTCTTCAGCGCTGCTTAAAATTCAGCAGGACAGCCCGAATGTGGTCGCCGCGGCCATTGGTGGCGACGATCAGAAAGCCCTGCGGCAGCAAGTGGCTCAGCTTGGCATGGGCAACAGCCCTGCCTGGATCAACAACCAGCAGGACTGGCCTGATGTCTATGGCCTGCCGCTCGACAACCTGTTCGGCGTCTTTGGCACCACATGGTACTATAAACTCGACCTGCCGGGTGTTGACGACTTCGTTGCGCGCTATCAGGCAATGTATCCCGACACGCGGATGCGCGTTCCGGGCAATGTATTCTACAATGGCTACATGGCAATGAAGAACATGCTGGAGGCCATCGAGCGCGCAGGTACGACGAATAACATCGCGGTGATCAAGGAGCTGGAAGGCCACAAAATGCCGGCCGGCGAACGCATGCAGCATCACGACGCCTGGATCGATCCCGAGACCCACCAGGTGCAGCAGTCGATCTATCTGGCAACTGCGAAAACCGGGTCTGACAATAAGGACGATATGTTTGAAATCCTGAACAGTGTATCGCCCGAAGATGTCCGCGACACGGGTGCTCCTGAAGCCTGTCAGTTGGAATCTTACGACGATACGCCGACGTTTGACGCCTGAAGCCATTTTGCGCGGCTGGTTCGTCCGGCCGCGCAACCCTGAAATTAATTTTCACCGGACACACAATGACACAGCTTGTGCCACATCTCTTTAACGGGCTTACTCTCGGGTTGCTTTTCGCGCTCATCGCGCTCGGATTCACACTTATTGTCGGTGTGATGGAGGTTATCAATCTTGCGCATGGTTCGCTTTTTGCCCTTGGCGCCTATTTTGCCCTCGCCATCATTGGTGGTGGATGGTTTGGCGAAACGGCACTGGGTGAGTGGTGGGTCTCGCTGCCGGTCACGCCGCGTTATATCCTCGCCCTGATCCTCGCGCCCATACTGGCCGGGCTGGCGGGAATGGTGCTTGAACTGGCGCTGCGCCGTACCTACGGAAAAATCCCGCTTTATGGTCTGTTGCTGACCTTCGGCGCCGCCTTGGTGATCGAAGAGCTGATCCGTCTCGGCTGGGGCACCGGCGAGCAACATCTGCAATTGCCGCAGGCCATCAACGGTGCTGTGCTGCTGGGCGGGCTGATCTTTTCGAAATACAAACTCTTTGCGGCCGGATTTTCAGTGCTGGCCATCATCATGGTCTGGCTGTTTCTGGAAAAAACCCCCTATGGGGCAATAATCAAAGCCGGGGCGCATGACAGCGAAATGGTACGGGCGCTTGGCTACAATCTGGCCCGGCTCCGGTTGTTGGTATTCGGCCTCGGCGCTAGCTTGGCCGGTCTGGCGGGCGTCACCATGGTGCCGATCTGGGGGCTGCGGCCACATGTCGGCGTCGATGTCGTCATCCCGGCCTTTCTGATCATCGTTCTGGGCGGTGTGGGCAGTTTCTGGGGCTCGGTGATCGCCGCCATACTGGTCGGTCTGTCGGTCGGGCTGACCGGCGCCTACGCACCGGCCTGGTCGATGATGTCGATGTATATCCTGCTGATCCTGGTGGTCGGGTTTCGCACCCGTGGTCTGTTTGGCAAAAAAAGCGCGCTGGAGAACTGATCATGAGCACCTTATCAGACATCACCCGGCGCTCGAGCCAGTGGATCACGCCGCAAATCATCGGCTTTGCCGTTATCATGCTCAGTCTGCCTTTGTGGATCGCCCCGATCGGCCTGTACCAGTATATCGGTATTGAGATCGGTATCTGGATCATCTTCGCCCTCGGTTTTAACCTGTTGTTTGGCTATACCGGGCTGCATTCCTTTGGCCACGGCGCCTATCTTGGTGTTGGCGCCTACGCTTTTGGCCTGTTTCAGCACAATGTCACAGAGAGCCTGATCGGGGGGCTGCTGGCAGCGGTACTGGTGGCCGGCATCGCCGGTGCCCTGGTGGCCAGTTTTGTCTCCCACCGGCGCGGGATCTATTTCGCGCTGATGACCATCGCCTTTGGCCAGCTGTTCTGGTTCGCTTCGATCAAGCTTCACGGGATCACCGGTGGTGAAGACGGATTGCTGAACATCCCGCGTCCGGACCTGAACCTTGGGCTGACCCGTGTCGATCTGGGTGGCAATACTGCGCTCTATTACCTGGTCGCAGTGCTGGTGATTGTGATCACTGTTTTCACCTGGCGCGCGGTGAATTCGCCCTTTGGCCGTATCTTGCAGGCGATCCGCCAGAATGAAACCCGCGCGTCGTTCATCGGCTATGAGGTCTGGTGGTTCAAATGGGTGGCTTTTACCCTGTCGGCGATGTTTGCCGGCCTGGCCGGTGGTCTGTTCGCCATGGCCCAGGAAAGTGCCTATCCCGATGTCATGAGTCTGCACCAGTCCGGTCTGATCGTGATGATGGTGCTGGTGGGCGGCGGGCTGGTGAATTTCTGGGGTCCGGTCCTGGGGGTGATCCTTTATTTCATTGCCCGGGACGTGTTGGGGGCGATTACCGAGACCTGGCTGCTGTGGTACGGGCTGATGTTCGTGATCATGGTGATGTTCAAACCAGAAGGTCTGGCCGGAGCGCTTGCCGGGCTTGGAAAAAACAGTGCGGTAACGTTGAAAGACCTGCCGGTTAAAACCGGGGAGGAGAGCAAAAATGGCGCTGTTTGAAGCACATAGCATTCACAAACGCTTCGGCTCACGCGTGGTTCTGGAAGACATTTCCCTGTCTTTTGAAGAGGGGCAGGTCAGCGGCATCATGGGGCCAAACGGGGCCGGAAAAACCACTTGTTTTCATTGCCTGACCGGTCACCACAAACCCACCCGCGGCCGCATTCTGTTTGACGGGCAGAACATCACCGGCAAGGCACCACAAAGGATTGCCCGCATGGGTGTATCGCGGTCTTTCCAGTTGATGAACCTGTTTGACGACAGTTCGGTGATCGAAAACATCATCCTGGCGCTGCCGGATTTCAGGCGCCGCTTCGCTCAGGCTACACGGTCAGTGTTCGACGACCGGGATCTGCTGGAACAAGCGCAAGAGGTGCTGGATCAGGTTGGTCTGCTGGGGCAGGAATGGGCGCCGTCCCAGTCATTGTCTTACGGCAATCGCCGCGCACTGGAGATTGGCGTGGCCCTGGCAGCCAAACCGCGCATCGTTTTCCTTGATGAACCGACCTCGGGGCTTGGCGCTGAGGCAACCCGGCAGCTTGCCGCGCTGATCAACACGCTGCGCAGCAAATATACCATCGTGATGATCGAACATGACATGCGGTTCCTGTTCGAACTGGCCGACAAAATTTCGGTGATCCATTGGGGGCAGGTGATTGCCGAAGGCACGCCGGGCGAATTGCAATCAAACAAATGGGTGCAACGCTCTGCCCTCGGAGAGGTGGCCTGATGCTCGACGTCGCAAATATCGAAACCTACTACGGTGAAACCCAGGCGTTGTTCGGCTCCTCAATCCGGGTGAATGAGGGCGAGGTGGTTTCATTGCTTGGCCCGAACGGGGCAGGCAAAACCACAACCCTGCGCTCGATCCTGGGTCTTACCCCACCGCGCAGCGGTCGCATAAGTTTTGACGGCAAGGATATCACGCGCACAGAGACTCATAAGATTGCCCTTATGGGCATTGGCTGGGTGCCCGATGACCGCAGAATTTTTCCGTCGCTGACCGTGGCGCGCAACTTGCAAATCGGCGTCAAAAAAACCCGTTTCAAATCGTGGGATATCGACGATGTGTTCGGCATTTTCTCGGCGCTTGAATACCTGATGACCCGTGAATGCGAAAACCTGTCGGGCGGTGAAATGCAGATGGTGGCGATCTCACGCGCTTTGCTCGGGTCCCCTGGTCTGGTGCTGCTTGACGAACCCAGCCAGGGCCTGGCCCCGAAGATTGTGCAGGACGTTCTGCGAACCGTGACACGTCTGAAAAACGAAGGCATCGCGGTGCTGATTGTTGAGCAAAATGCGCTGGCGGCGCTGGAGGTTTCGGACCGGGTCTATGTGATGGACCGCGGCCGGATCATCCATGAAGGCCCGGCACAAGAACTGCTCGAAAATGAGCCGCTGCGGCGCAAGTTGATTGGAATGTGAATATGAGCGCGATGTTAGAAGTAAACGCCCTGCAAAAGACCTATTTCAAGGGCCGGTTTGACCGCACGCCGACGTTTCAACTGGGCGCAGATTTCGTGATCGAAAAGCCCTCTATCGTCGGCATGATGGGCCCGAACGGCTCGGGCAAAACAACATTGTTCGAATTGATCACCGGCTCAAACCGGCCGACCGCAGGCGAAGTGCGGGTTCAGGGCAAAAATATCCACAAGGTGCGCACCGACCAGCGCGACCGGTTGGCAATTCATTATCACCAGTCCTACCAGGTGCGCAGCTTCCGGTCGCTGAAGCCGAATATGCTGATGCAATCCGCCGGCTCCGACTACCCGTTGGTGCATCTGTTTGATGAACCGCAGTTCAACACGCAGGACGGATACATTGGTTTCATGCTGGATTTCTTCCGCAAACTGCGGGCCGACGGGCGTCTGGTGTTTCTGTGTGTGCATCCGAATGAACGGTTCCACCTCGAGATTCTGCAAGAGATATGTGAGCAATTTATCTTTGTCCAAAAAGGCGTTGTGACCCAACACGCCAGTTATGAGGGCGTTTTGAACTATGAACCCGCCCGGGATTATCTGGGGCAACTTTTGACGGATCGTGCAGCATGAGTGATGTATTTATAAAAGGCGCTTTTGCGCTTCCGGTTGTCGCCGGAGATGTCAGAACTGCGTGGCAGAAAGAGGGCTTTGGGTTTGGCGTTTTCCGCGACAGGCCGGGCCAGGAATGGAACGATTTTGTTCACGACAAGGACGAATTTGTTGTGGTGGCCGAAGGAGAGCTGAGCATAAGCGTGGGCACTGAAACTGCCGACTGTGAAGCCGGCGATCTCGTGCGTATCCCCCGTGGTGCGGTGCATTCTCTGAAAACCAACTCGCAGGGCGGCAGTGTCTGGTTTTACGGTTATGGTCATTGGGGAGAAAACGGATGACAGAGTCTCCGATGAAGGCTGCCCTTGTGGGCGCCGGAATGATCAGCCTGTTTCACTTGCGGGCCTGGCAAGCCGCGGGTGTGCCCATGGTCGCAATCTGTGACATCAATCGCGACGCAGCTGAAGCACGGGCACAGGAGTTCGGCATTGCCCGCGTCTATGACGATCCGGCGCAGATGTTCGCCGACGGTGGTTTTGACCTGGTCGATATTGCCGCTTCGGTGACGGCTCATGACGGAGTGACCCGAATGGCGGCGGATCACGGCGTCCACGTCATCCTGCAAAAGCCGATGGTCGAGACGGTGGCCGAAGCGGAACGGCTTGTCGACTATGTCGGCGACAAAGTCCGCTTCATGATTCACGAAAACTACCGTTTCCGGCCGCATTATATGACGGTCCGGGACTGGATCAGCGCCGGGCGTATTGGCAAGGTGCGTCACATCGCGATGTCCTGCCGCGGATCGGGCCTGTGTCCCCGCGACGGGGCAGAACCATTTCTGGTCGAGCGCCAACCCTATCTGAAGGGGTTCAAACGCAATCTGGTGTTTGAAACGATGATTCACCATCTGGATGTCTGCCGCGCCATTGCCGGCCCGCTGAGTGTTGTTGCTGCACGGCTGAACCGTCTGGCGACCGGCCTGCCGGGAGAAGACACCGCGTCCATCCTGATGGAGGGCGCCGACGGGTTGATCGCCACCGCCGATGGCTGCATCTGCGCCCCGGGCTATCCCGAACTGCACGGAGACCGGCTTGAGGTGATCGGGACCACAGGCACCATAATCATGGACTACAACCGTGTGTTCATTGTCGGGCAGGAAGACAAGGCAATCCAAGTGGATCTGACGGGCCGGTATCAGGAGTGTTTTGATACCATCACGCGGGCCTTTGTAGAGGGAGTTCAGCACAATACTCCCTTTGAGACAGACCGGCAGGACAATCTTCAGACCCTTCGGTTGATGGAAAGTGTGTATGACGCAGCCGGGGTGGAGGTCACCTCATGAATCCTGTGGATACATTGACGCCTTCCGTCGATCTGCCTGCATTGGGCAGGCTGTTTGATGTGTCCGGGCAAAAAGTCTTTATTCCCGGCGGCTACGGCGCGCTGGGCGAAGCGATTGCCTGGGGGTTTGCCCAACACGGCGCGCATGTGGCGATCGCCGGGCCCAAGCCTGACAAGGCGACAGCTCTTGCCAATGCCATCCGCGCGACCGGAGGCCTGGCCGACGGGTTCGCCATGGACGCCCGTGATACCGCAGAAATTGCAGCGGTGACCGATCAGGTTGCCGAGCGGCTTGGCGGCATTGATATTCTTGTGAACTGCGTCGGTGTGAACAAAGAGCAAAAACTGGCGGATGTGACGCCAGACGTATTTGACGCCATGTATGAGACCAACCTGCGTTCAGCGATGTTCCTGGCCCAGTCTGTCGCCCGCCATCAGATTGCCGGCGGCAATGGGGGACGGCAGATCCATCTGGCCTCTGTCCGCTCGCAACTGGCGCTCCGGGACCGCGGATATTCTGCCTATTGCGCCACCAAAGGGGCACTTGTCATGCTGGTCAAACAGCATGCTATGGAGCTTGCGCCTCATGGTATCACGGTCAACGGTATCGCACCGACATTCATTCTGTCTGACCGCATAAGACCGCACCTGGAACGCGAAGAATTCCGCGAGTTCATTCTGGAGCGTAACCCGCTTGGCCGGATCGGCGATCCGGTAGAAGTTGTCGGACAGGTGATAGCTCTGGCGGCGCCGGCGGGCAGCTACATCACAGGGCAGACGATCTACATCGATGGTGGGGTAACAGCGTGTCAGTGACCCGGAAACTGCGCAGCGCCCAGTGGTTTGACGCAGACGATCTGCGTGGTTTTGGCCATCGGTCCCGGATCATGCAGATGGGCTATGGTCAGGAGGACTGGTCCGGCAAGCCTCTGATTGCAATCATAAACACCTGGTCAGACATCAACCCCTGCCACGCCCACTTTAAACACCGTGTCGAGGACATCAAACGCGGCGTGTTTCAGACGGGCGGTTTTCCGATCGAACTGCCCGCGATGTCGCTGTCGGAGAATTTCGTCAAACCCACCACCATGCTCTACCGCAATATGCTGGCGATGGAGGTCGAAGAGCTGCTGCGCTCGCATCCGGTTGACGGGGCAGTGTTGATGGGCGGCTGTGACAAGACCACGCCTGGATTGCTGATGGGGGCGATCAGCATGGACCTGCCGGCAATTTATGTGCCTGCCGGACCGATGCTCAGCGGCAATTTGCGCGGAGAGGTTCTGGGCTCCGGCTCGGACACCTGGAAATACTGGGACAAGCGCCGCACCGGTGAGATTGATGAAAAGGAATGGCAGGCGGTCGAGGGCGGTATTGCCCGCAGCTATGGCCATTGCATGACGATGGGCACCGCCAGCACCATGACCGCAACGACCGAAGCCCTGGGGCTGTCATTGCCGGGGGCATCGTCGATTCCGGCACCGGACAGCAACCATATCCGCATGAGCGCGGCGTCGGGCCGGCGCATCGTTGAGATGGTGAATGAGGATCTGAAACCCTCCGATGTCCTGTCCCGGGCCTCCTTCGAAAACGCAATCAAAGTGGCGATGGCGGTCGGTTGCTCAACCAATGCAATCATCCACCTGATAGCAGAGGGTCGCCGCGCGGGGTTCGACATTTCGCTTGCCGATTTTGAAGCGGTCAGCCGCAACATTCCGGTGCTGGCCAATATCCGGCCATCGGGTGACACTTATCTGATGCAGGACTTTTTTTACGCCGGCGGGCTGCCTGCCCTGATGATGCGGATGAAAGATCAGCTGGACCTGTCGGCCAGATCGGTGACAGGGGATACGATCGGGTCTGACATTTCAGGCGCCGAAGTGTGGAACGACGATGTCATCCGTCCGCTGGACAACCCGGTCTACGCCGAGGGGGCGCTGGCTGTGCTCAGCGGAAATCTGGCGCCCGACGGGTGTGTGATCAAACCCTCAGCCTGTGCGGCGAAGTTTCTGAAACATCGCGGGCCGGCTTTGGTGTTTGACAGCTACGCGCAGATGAAGGCCGAAATTGATGATCCCGACCTGGACGTGACCGAAAACACCGTGCTGATCATGCGCGGGGCAGGGCCGGTTGGCGGCCCGGGCATGCCGGAATGGGGCATGCTGCCGATCCCGCAAAAGCTGCTGAAAGCGGGGGTGCGCGATATGATCCGTATTTCCGATGCCCGGATGAGCGGCACCAGCTATGGCGCCTGCATTCTGCACGTCGCGCCAGAAGCGCATATTGGCGGACCGCTGGCCCTGGTCCGGACCGGGGACGTGATCGACATCAATGTGGATGCCCGCACCCTCAATATGGAGGTGCCGGACAGTGAGTTGACGCGCCGCCGTGCGGCATGGGTGCGGCCCGAAGACAGGTTTGAGCGGGGGTACGGATGGATGTTCGCCCGCCACATAAATCAAGCCAATGACGGCTGCGACTTTGACTATCTCGAAACCGGTTTTGGGGCACCCGTGCCCGAACCGGAAATTCTGTAATGCATGCTGCGTCAATAGTTTAGGATCAAGAACATGACCGATTTTACTCCGAAAATCCTGATCGGCGGAGACTTCCGTACCACAACGGAGCTTGCGCCGCTCAACGTGATCAACCCCTGCAACGAGGAGCTTCTCTGGCAAGCGCCAGCCTGTGACGAAACACATGTGGCCGAAGCGCTGAAGCAC
>MAAC01015408.1_pt1 | contig 30148 bp, 31 predicted proteins | sample 1115981 | NCBI WGS metagenome assembly MAAC01 (sample SAMN04961126, study PRJNA320927) | seawater metagenome | isolation source: sample BD02T64 sea water enriched with oil for 64 days | place: USA:Gulf of Mexico | collected 2013-07-27 | reverse complement strand
TTGAATTCTTTTTCGTTTTTTTCAAAACTTAGTTTTCAAAGGTTTGCTAACTGTTTACTTATCATTAAATGGTAACTAAACATGGTAAAACTCGCTTCTCAGGTCTCCCTGAAGAAGTGAAGCGCATTTTAGAGATTTCTGCGCCCACGTCAACAACTATTTTCACTTTATTTGTTGTTTGCTTTGTTTTTGTACAAACCGCGTGATTACTGACAATATTCATACTAAAGGTGCTAGTTATGTATGCAATTACTCAGTTAATGACTGCATTTAACAATTCTAGTTTATGTCGATTCAATTCGTCTTATTACCTTTTAAAGTGTACTCTTTTTAATAAGGTTAAATTAAATAATGTAATAGAGCGTAATTATGAAAAGAAATATCTTAAGAACATACAAAGGAATTGCTCCATCAATAGGTAAAAATGCCTATATTGATGAAAGTGCGGTTTTGGTGGGTGATATTTCCATTGGCGATGACACAAGTATCTGGCCATTAGTTGCAGGTAGAGGTGATGTCAATAAAATAACCATTGGTGAACGTACCAATATTCAAGACGGTACGATATTGCATGTTACCCGCGTTTCAATTCAAAATCCGGAAGGTTATCCACTTATTATTGGTGATGATGTTACCGTAGGTCACCAATGTATGCTGCATGGTTGTATCTTAGGTGATCGAATTCTTGTTGGCATGGGTTCTATTGTAATGGATGGTACTGTTGTCGAAAATGATGTCTTTATTGGCGCTGGAACTGTGGTCCCACCCAATAAAGTATTACGCAGTGGTTATCTTTATGTTGGTAACCCTATGAAAGAAGCAAGACCTTTAAAAGAAGCAGAGTTAAATTTCTTGAAAGCCTCTGCTGAGAATTATGTTGAACTCAAAAATGATTATTTGGAAGAGTTAAAGTAAATCCAACTTAATTATGTTGGCATTATCTGGTTCGTGTTGTTCGAGCCAGTCTTCTACCGCCAGCTCCCAATCAAATTTATCTGATAATGAAAATGTTTGCTGATTGATTGCAGTAGTTATTTCAATGTTGATCAGCTCTCCAGCCAGTAGACCAGAGAATTGCCAGATACTTTCATCTGCTTTGTATACCAAGTCATCGTTGAATAATATTGCTTGATTCATACTCTACTCTGGATTACTTGCCATTAAGGCACGCTTTAATTGCTGATAAACCTGCGTTGTTTCAGGTGCAACGCCACGCCAAAGTGTAAAACTCTCTGCGGCCTGCCCAACTAACATACCTAATCCATCAATGGTTTGTTTTGCGCCATTATTTATAGCTGCAGAGTTAAATGCAGTAGCCTCACTAGAGTAGACCATGTCATAACATATGCTATCTGTAGTTATAACTGACGGTGGAATAGGCAACGGATCGCCTGATAAACTTGCTGATGTGGCATTGATGATAACATCAAAATTTTGTCCCGATGTTTGAGAAAAACCACAAGCGTTAATTCTTTTGTTATTAAATTTACTTGCTAGAGCCTCGGCTTTGCTTACTGTTCTGTTCGCAATAGTAATGGAAGTAGGCTTTTGTTCTAGAAGAGGTAAAATAACCCCTTTCGCTGCACCACCGGCCCCTAGTAATAATATCCGCTTATTAGCAAGAGTCACTTGATGATTTAATAAGTCGTTAACTAAACCTAGACCGTCGGTATTATCTCCCAATATTTTTCCCGCTTTAAAAGACAGTGTATTGACCGCGCCTGCGAGTTTAGCGCGACTCGTCAATTCATCACAAATTGCCATCGCCTCTTCTTTAAAGGGCACAGTAACATTAGCCCCTTTACCACCATCTGCCATAAATTGACGAACCGTTTGTTCAAATTCATCGACAGCAACCAGTTCGCTTTGATAGTTAATAACTTGTTCGGTTTGCGAAGCAAAGCTCTGGTGAATTTGCGGAGATTTAGATTGTGATATAGGGTTGCCGTAAACACGGTATTGATCCATGGAAAATGTACCTCGTTGCACCTGATAAAAAGCGATATAAGTTAACTACCTAGAATAAGGTAAATATTTTATAACCCCAAACCAAAAGAAAGTAACAAATCGCGACAAAAACCGCGGCAGAGCCTAAATCTTTTGCACGGCCGCTAAGTTCATGACGCTCTAAACCAATACGATCAACCGTGGCTTCTACCGCAGAATTTAATAACTCAGCAATCAATATACCGACAATACCTGACACTAATAAGGCAAACTCAACAAAGCCATTAGCAATAAAAAAAGCGATTGGCAGTAAAAAAATTGATAAAAAAACTTCTTGGCGAAAGGCCATTTCATGTTTATAAGCAGCTTTTAGCCCTAGCCAACTATTTTTAATTGCCGGGCCAAAACGGGCTAAATGTCCTACTTTGCTTTTCTCAGACATGATTATTATTCCTTGAGCCAGTCTCTTGGTGTTAAATAAGGGATTAATTGAGCCTCTTCGCTATTTTCTGCAGGGCTATAATTATATTCCCAACGAGCTAACGGCGGCATCGACATCAATATTGATTCAGTACGCCCACCAGATTGCAAACCAAACAAGGTACCGCGATCAAAGACTAAATTAAATTCAACATAACGTCCGCGACGGTATAATTGAAACTGACGATGCTGTTCTGAATATTCAATATCTTTTCGTTTATTTAAAATAGGCACATAGGCATCGATAAACCCTTGGCCAACGGCTTTAATATAGTTCAAGCAACTTTCAAAATCCCAACAGTTTAAGTCATCAAAAAATAAGCCGCCTACACCACGAGTTTCATCACGATGTTTTAAATAAAAATATTCGTCGCACCACTTTTTATGATCTTGATAGACATTATCACCAAACGTATCACATAAATCTTTAGCGGTTTGATGCCAATGAATGACATCTTCTTCAAAGGGATAAAATGGTGTTAAGTCGAAACCACCGCCAAACCACCATACCGGCTTTTCACCTTCTTTTTCGGCAACAAAAAAACGGACATTGGCATGAGACGTCGGAATAAACGGATTTTTAGGATGAATGACTAACGAAACCCCACACGCTTGCCACTTTCGACCCGCTAATTCTGGACGATGCGCGGTTGCTGATGGCGGTAAGGTATCTCCAGAAACAACAGAAAAGTTGACGCCACCTTGTTCAATCACAGTGCCATTGGTTAATACCCGAGTTCGCCCTCCACCACCTTCAGCACGAGTCCAGTTATCTTCGACAAATTTGCCACTACCATCAGCCGTTTCTAGTGCCGAACAAATGTTATCTTGTAGCTGTTTTAAAAAATCGATTACGGTATCTATATTTACATGGCTCATGCGCGAAATGTTTCTCCAGTTAAGGCATCAATTATGGTTGATGGCTGAGTATACCCTAGGGTCTGCCCTTTAATAATAAAATTTATTTGTTCTGTTAATTCACTAGAAAGTGTTTGCCAAGTTTTAGCCGGTTGCTGACCAGATAAATTAGCGCTAGTAGAAACTATTGGTTTATTCACTTGATTGCATAACGCAACCACATCAGGTTGACTGGTTATTCTAACGGCGACTGAATTAAACTTACCAGATAATAAAGCATGACAATTTTGATTCTTTGGCACTATTTGTGTAACGCCATCAGGCCAACGGGATAATACCGTGAAACGTTTATCTTGTGGGATTTGTTGATCATCAATGTATGGTAATAATTGTGAATAATTAGCGGCTAATAAAATCAGCCCTTTATCCGCAGATCGATTTTTTAGCGCTAATAGTTTTTCTATGGCTGGAATATTATCGGGGTCACAACCTAAGCCAAAAACAGCTTCTGTTGGATAAGCAATAATACCGCCTTGTTGATAGACATCAAATGCTGTGGTCATGAATTTTATTACTTCATATAATGAATCGGCTATAAAAAAGGCGAATCAAGTGATTCGCCTTTTTTATATCATGCTTTAGATTAAGACAATTTAGCTTGCATTGCTTCATCTTTCGCTAATAACGCTTTTGCGTTAGCAATACGTTCCGCTTTTACACTATCAGCTATAGATTGATCTGCTACACCTAAAATTTGCGCCGCTAAATAGCCTGCATTTTTAGCGCCGGCTTTACCAATAGCTACTGTTGCAACAGGAATACCACCTGGCATCATTACTGTTGATAATAAAGCATCGTGACCTTGTAACGGACCATTGTCTACAGGAACACCAATCACTGGACGAGTTGTCATACCGGCAACTGCGCCAGCCAAATGCGCCGCTAAACCAGCTGCACAGATGAATACTTTACAACCACGTTCTTCGGCATCCTTTACGTAAGCTTTAGCCGCATCTGGTGTTCTATGTGCTGAACGAACACGCACTTCATGTTCAATTTTAAATTTCTTTAAGATTTCGATAGTAGCTTGCATGACAGGCAAATCAGAATCTGAGCCCATTAAAATTGCAACAAATGTTGATGACATAACAACTCTCTATTAATAAATGGTAAATAATTTTGGCAGATTATAGCGCTTTACGTTTATACGTGCATTTCTTTTCTGGGCACATTACAACAATACCACTAGCCATTTTACGTTCTACGAGAATAGACCATTGACATTGCGGACATTTTTCGTCGATAGGTTGGTAGTTGACTACATATTTACATTTTGGATAAGCATCACAAGAGTAAAAGGTTTTGCCATAGCGGTTGGTACGCTCTATTAATTCACTTTTTTTGCATTTAGGGCAAGAAATACCAACATCTTGGGATTGATTGGTGTCTTCAATATGATTACAGTTAGGGAAATTAGTGCAGCCGATAAACATACCGTACCGGCCTTGCTTAACCGCTAATTCATTGCCGCATTCAGGGCATTCACTGCCCGCTAATATTTGATCCGCTACTTTTTGTTGTTCTACAACAGGGCGAGTATATTGGCATTCAGGATATGCAACACAGCCCCAGAAGGCACCTGATTTACTGTGTTTAATGGCTAATTCACCGCCACATTCAGGGCAAGCTTCATCAGCCTTTTCAAGGGCATGTTCATGGTGAGAAAATAAGGCGTTGTCAGACTTAGACATAGTATATCCAAGCGACTTCAAAATGCTTGTTCAGGACTACTGAGCAATTCATTCTCAAGGCGCATCTTTTTATTAATGGTTATTCCCTTAAAAAGGAGGCAACAATGAGTATGATTTGCTCAGTAGCCCCCAAAGGGTTAGCTTAGAAAAGTTTTATGCTACGTTATTAATATTGATAAGGGAATAACCATTACCTTCAATTAATGCCTTGCCTTAATCTTTTCTAATTCTAACTGAATCATGCAGTTTGAAGTCGTTTGGCTATAACCACATTTCAAGGTAAGTATGTTTATTATGCCATAATAAGGGATTTTAAGAACCGTCTATTTATTATTCAATAAATACCCTTATCAAAGAAACAAAAATTAATGTAAAGGCCCTTCTTGTTCATCAAATAACAGGTCTTCCATTTGAGAATACGCGTTTTCTTTCCCTGGCACATTAAATAACACCATCAAGATCACCCACTTTAAATCATCAATAGAGAAAAATTGGGTGTCTAATTCCATTACACGATCAATAACCATTTCTCGAGTAGTAAAATCAAGTACGTTCACTTGTTCAAGAAACATTAAAAACCCACGAGATTCGATATCCAATAACTGCATTTCTTCGTTAGTGTAGATACGAAATGAGCGATTGGTTTCACGGGTAAAATACGGATAAGCATCGGTGTCTTGCAATGCGGCTAATTTTTCCAACCAAGAAAGCGCTTTATAAATTTCGTCTTGGTGGAACCCTGCACGGGTCAATTCATCAGTAAGTATGTCATGGTCTACCATAACCTCAGCATCACTATGAATATAGTTTTCAAAAAGGTACATCAAGATATCAAACATAATTAGCCCCTATTAATTTTTAAGGTAGCCTCCCGGTACCGCAGATACCAGACCTCTAAGTTCAAGCATTGTTAATCGGGTTAACACTACATCTGTGGGCAGTTTACTCCGAGAAATCACCTTATCTACGGGGGTGATTTCATATCCCACACTAGCTAACAATAGATCGTTAAACAAGTCTTGATCACAACTTTTTTTTGATTCTACTTCTTTCTCTTTGTTTCTATTCTGCTTTCTATTTAAGTTTAGACCATTTTTAGCATCAAAACTTATTTCTTCCTCTATATCGGCAAGTTCATCAACTAATTTAGCTCCTTGTTTAATTAACCAATGACAACCTTTTACTTGTGGATTATTGATGTTACCCGGCACGGCAAATACTTCTCTATTTTGTTCTAAAGCGCACCGAGCTGTGATCAACGAACCACTTCTCATCGCAGCCTCAATAATAACAACACCATGAGCAAGACCACTGATTATGCGATTTCGTTTCGGAAAATGGCCTGCTTTTGGTGGAGTATTAGGTAAAAACTCACTGATAATTAACCCTCCATTGGCGATTATTTTTTTAACTAATAACTGATGACGTGCCGGATAAATGATATCAATACCCGTAGCAACTACCGCTATTGTGGCGCGTTGATTGTCCACGACTCCTTTATGAGCAAAAGCATCAACTCCTAATGCAAGACCACTGGTAATAACAACTCCATGACTTGAAAGCTCTGTCGCAAATAGGTAAGCGGTTTCAAGGCCATGCACACTGGCATTACGGCTGCCTACAATAGCTATTTGCAGATGATTTAAAATAGATGGATCACCTTTGGTAAACAAAACTAACGGTGGATCAAATATTTGTTTTAATTTTAAGGGGTAATCTAGGTCGTCGTAAGCAATGATATCACCGCCAACAGAAGTTACCTTGGTTATGATTTTATCAATACCCTGCCAGTCAGGCCGACATAAGGCATGGTATTGCTTACTCGTTAATAACAAAGTACTTTTAGGGGGCGGGGAATTGAACAATCCTGATATAGTGAATTGTTCAACAAGGGCAATTTTTTTATTGATCGCCAAACGAGGTATCAAACGCAACGCTAACCAGAATCGAATATTTTCAATTTCTTCTGGTTGGCGTTTTATCGATTGGTTGTGACTTTCCTTGTCTAGCATCTGTTTTCTCCTTAAAACAGCGCATTTCTAAATGTATAAACGTTAGGGTGCGGCTACCGAATCCTCTAATCGTAATGGTTTAGATGAACTTAAAATGAGCGCCATACTCATTTGATCAAAGACTTTAAACACCATCATTTTACCTATTACTTCTTCTGGCATCTCATAATCAGAATCAGACGCCGCTGCCATACGACTCCAGCGTGAAGCATCACTAGTATAAGTAGGTCCATCAGCTGTTTCGACAATGCCTGGGCTTTGTCGATTCACCGATAATACATCACCTTGTTTAATACTGTGTTGAAGTCCTTGGTCGATAAAGACGACATCAAATTTACCAAACTCTCTAACGCCATTAGATGATTTAATAATTTTGCCATTAATTGTCTCTTGAGCGGCTTGCATGGTAAAAAATGAAGGTAACATTTGCCCTTCATTTACTGATTTAACTATCGAACCTGCGCGTATTTCTTGCACTGCACCTTGTAAATATATTGTTGAAGGTTTTTTATTGGCGGCATCACCCGTTCGAATGGCTTTGCCCGTACCAATTAAACGCATATGATAGCCAATAACTTCTGCTGAATCAGGTAACTGAATTTGCTCTTCTTTTTGGTAAATAGCGTATGACTTTCCAGTAACCAAATCACCATTTACATAAACTTTAAAACCGTCAACACTGGATTTATACCCTTCATCACTGCCTAGTATATAAGGTGCTTCATTAATTTCAGCTTCAGATAAAACCGTGTCATATTTAATATATGGAGATAAAGCATCTAATGAAATCGTTTCGACAGGATTTTGATCTTTTAGCGAAGTACGTACTTTAGGCGACCATTTTAATGAAGGTTTACCTTTCACAAGCATCGGCTGACCTTGCTCATCAAATACCAATTTCAACTCATCACCCGGATAAATTAAGTGCGGATTATCAATTTCAGGATTAATTCGCCACAATTGAGGCCATAACCAAGGTTGTTGCAGAAATGTTTCAGAGATGTCCCATAAGGTATCACCTTTTTTTACCACATAAGATTTAGGTGCATCTTTTGCCAATTGCAGTTCATCTGCTGACGAACTTAACGGTAAAAGAAGACAAAAAATTGTAAATAACATCCCTTTTATCATATATACCTGCCTATTCTTAGTGCAATTAACCTAAAGGACTAGGATTAATTATATTTAATGGCTAAAATTGAAACATAACACTCAATGCGATATTTCGCGAATTCTTTTGTAAAATTATGACTATATTAGACGTTTTAAAATTTCCAGACCCAAGACTAAGAACCAAAGCCCTTCCTGTTGAAGAAGTAAATGACGATACTAGGGAAATAATTGCTGACATGTTTGATACCATGTATGAAGAAAACGGTGTTGGCCTTGCTGCAACTCAGGTAAATATACACCAGCGTATTGTGGTGATAGATGTTTCTGAAGACAAAGAACAATCGTATGTTTTAATCAATCCTGAAATAATTGCGAAAAACGATGAAACCATGATCAACGAAGAAGGTTGTTTATCGGTGCCAGGTAGTTACGCAAAAGTTGATCGACATACCAAAGTAACCGTCAAAGCGCTTGACCAAGATGGTAACGAATTTGAGTTAGACGGTGAAGAGTTGCTTGCTATTTGTATTCAACATGAACTTGATCATCTCAACGGGGTACTGTTTGTTGATTATTTATCACCATTAAAACGCAAGCGCATCCAAACAAAATTAGAAAAAGAAGCACGTTTAGAACAATCCTCTTAAACATATTTTATTAGAGCTTTATGTCACAACCATTAAATATAATTTTTGCCGGAACACCAGATTTTGCTGCTCAACATTTAGCGGCATTAATTAATTCAGAACATAATATTATTGCGGTATATTGTCCGCCAGACAAACCTGCTGGCCGAGGAAAGAAACTCACTGCCTGTGCAACTAAGCAGTTAGCCCTTGCCCATAATATTCCTGTAGAACAACCTAGCAACTTTAAACAAAGCGAAGACCAACAAACTCTCAATAATTATCACGCTGACATTATGGTAGTAGTTGCTTACGGTTTGTTATTGCCAAAAATAATCTTACAAGCACCCAAATTAGGCTGCATTAATGTTCATGGTTCAATTTTGCCTAAATGGCGTGGTGCAGCACCCATACAAAGAGCCGTTGAAGCAGGTGATCGACAAACAGGTGTCACCATCATGCAAATGGATGAAGGGTTGGATACTGGTGATATGTTACTCAAATCGCTTTGTGATATCACTGAACAAGATACCAGCGCCAGCATTTATCAAAAACTAGCAGAATTGGGACCAACAGCCTTACTTGAAACTTTAACTTTAATGGCTGAAGGCAAACACCAACCACAACCGCAAGAAAATAATCTAGCAACCTATGCGACCAAGCTTGATAAAGCTGAAGCAGAATTAAATTGGCAATTATCTGCTCAAACTTTACATCAAAAGCTCCGAGCTTATATTCCTTGGCCTGTTGCCCAGTTCACCTTTACCGATAATCAAAGCCAACAACACCGCATTCGTGTTTGGCAAGCAAGCACAGTAGCGGTTGATCATAAACAAATTCCAGGGACGATTTTAACCGTTGATAAAACAGGCATTACCGTTGCTACACTCGAGCACGCTTTAAAATTAGAAACCTTACAATTACCGGGAAAAAAAGCCTTAGCTTGTGCTGACATCTTAAATGGCCGTGCTGATTGGTTTCAAGTAGGTCAATCAATAAACGGAAAAACGTTGGATAATTCATGACTGTAAATGTAAGAGCACTTGCTGCTAAATGTTGTTTTGCTGTCATCGACAAAGGTCGAAGCCTTGCCGATGAACTTCCTGAGTTACAAAATAAAGTAGAAGGCAAAGATAAAGGTCTATTACAAGAGCTTTGCTACGGTGTATTACGCTATTTACCTGAACTCGAAGATAACAGTCGTCAATTTATCAACAAACCACTGAAAGGTAAGCAACGTGCGGTACACTTTTTAATTTTAGTTGGCCTTTATCAAATAAAATATATGCGCATACCGGATCACGCAGCAGTAAGTGAAACGGTATCGGCAACAAAACCCTTAAAAAATCAACATTTAAAAGCGATGGTCAACGGCGTTTTACGTAGTTTTCAACGAGAACAAGCCACGTTAGCAGAGCCTAACTCTGAGGCAGTAAAATATAACCATCCGAGTTGGTTTATCAATAAAATAAAAAGTGCTTATCCCGAAGATTGGCAAGCAGTGTTAGCAGCTAACCTAGAAAAACCCCCAATGTGGTTACGTGTCAATCAACAACACCATACCGTTGAGCAATATCAAACGTTACTTGTTCAAAATGATATTGAAATTAGTAAGATTGATGCTGTTTCAGGCGCAATAAAGCTTACTCAAGCTATTGATGTTAATAAATTACCAGGCTTTGCCTTAGGTCATGTTTCTATTCAAGATGGTGCTGCTCAGCAAGCGGCTCTGATTCTTGATTGTCAAAGCAATGAAACTGTCTTAGATTGTTGTGCTGCCCCTGGGGGGAAAACCTGTCATATTCTGGAAATGACTCCTGATCTAGCATCAATGACCGCGATTGATGTTGATGCAAATAGGCTGATACGAGTAGAAGAAAATTTAACACGATTAAATTTAAAGGCTAATGTTGTTGCAGGTGATGCGGCGGATGCTTCTTCATGGTGGGACAATAAACAATTCGACCGTATATTACTCGATGCGCCTTGTTCTGGCACAGGTGTCATTCGACGTCACCCTGACATAAAATGGCTCAGAAAGGCATCTGATATAACTAACCTTGTAGAGCTACAACAACAAATACTTAAAAATGTATGGTCTTTACTTAAACCCGGTGGTACTTTGCTTTATGCAACCTGTAGTATTTTACCTGAAGAAAACAGTGAGCAAATTCAGCACTTTATTGAAAAAAATAACGATGTGGAATTATTAGAAATAGCAAACGGTGAGCAAAAAGTTGGTTGGCAAATTTTACCCAATGAACAATCTATGGACGGCTTTTATTACGCGAAGCTACAAAAGAAAATATAACAATAAGTATTTGGTAACAGTAACATGAAAATAGTCATAGTGGGTGCAGGTCAAGTTGGTGGTACCCTTGCTGAAAATTTAGTTGGCGAGCTTAACGATATAACGCTAATAGATACTAACAGTGAGGTTTTACGAGAACTGCAAGACAAAATGGATTTGCAAGTTGTTGTTGGTCAAGGTTCACACCCCGACGTACTAAAACAAGCTGGCGCAGAAGATGCTGAGATGGTTATCGCGGTAACAAGTGACGACGCCACTAATATGATCGCCTGCCAAATATGTTATTCGTTATTTAATACTGCTACTAAGATAGCCCGTATTCGCTCGGCAAAAATTTTAAAATACCAAAAACAATTATTTCAACATGACAACATCCCCGTTGATCATGTTATTGCTCCCGAACAACTGGTAACTCGAGATATAGCTCGATTAATCGATTACCCCGGTGCCTTACAGGTACTTGAGTTTGCCAAAGGTAAAGTCAGCTTAGTTGCCGTAAAAGCTTATTATGGCGGACTTTTAGTTGGTCATGCCTTATCAACGTTACGTGAGCATATTCCTAATATTGATACCCGGGTGGCTGCTATTTATCGTAACGGTAAGCCGATCCGTCCTTTAGGTACTACGGTGATTGAAGCCGATGATGAAGTCTTTTTTATCGCCGCAACCATACATATTCGTGCGGTAATGAACGAGCTGCAAAAACTAGAGCCGGCTTATAAACGCATCATGATTGCTGGCGGAGGTAATATTGGCGCTGGCTTAGCAAGGTTATTAGAGAAAAAACATCAAGTTAAGTTAATTGAACATACACCAAAACGAGCAGCTTATTTAGCTTCAGAGCTGAATGATACCTTAGTTTTTGTTGGTGACTCTTCTGATCAAGAATTATTAATGGAAGAAAATATCGATCAATTTGATGTATTTATTGCTGTTACGAATGATGACGAAGCTAATATTATGTCATCTTTACTGGCGAAGCGTTTAGGGGTACGTAAAGCAATGGTGCTTATACAGCGAAGTGCTTATATTGACTTAGTCCATGGTAGTAACATTGATATTGCGGTATCCCCCCAACATGCCACCATTTCAGCGTTATTAACTCACGTTCGTAAGGGTAGCATTGATAATGTTTATAGTTTACGTGGCGGCGCGGCAGAAGCGATTGAAATTGTAGCAAAAGGAAATGAAAATTCCTCCAAGGTGATAGGTAGAACCATTGCTTCATTAAAGCTGCCACCGGGCACAACCATAGGCGCAATTGTTAGAGATGAAGAAGTATTAATTGCTCATTCCAATACTAAAATATTGGCAGAAGATCATGTCATCCTCTTTTTAGTGAATAAGCGCTATATCTCTGATGTTGAGAAATTATTTTACGTTGACCCACTGCAGTTTTTTTAATGGCTGAAGCCTTGTAGGTTGGGCTTTAGCCTAACAAAATGTCAGGATAAATTTCGACCTACAAACCTTCTAAGTAGTGCCGATTAAGAACGCCAAAAAGCGGGTGTGAATAACACCAGTAAGGTGAAAATCTCAAGACGACCAAATAACATCGCGAGAATAAGTACCCACTTACTAAAATCCCCAAGCCCAGCAAAGTTTGCCGCAACCTCCCCTAAACCAGGACCTAAATTATTTAAACATGCTGCAACCGCGGTAAAGGCTGTTATGTCATCAACTCCTGCTGCCAACAATGCCAACATACACAATATAAATACTGCAGCATAAGCTGAGAAAAATCCCCAAATAGCTTCCACTACTCTATTAGGTAATGCCTTAGTACCTAACTTGATGGTAAAAACGGCGCGGGGATGAACTAACTTATTGAGCTCACGAATACCTTGTAAATATAGTAATAACACCCGAACAACTTTCATACCGCCACCAGTACTGCCGGCACAACCACCAATAAAGCTGGCAAAAATTAATAAAATCGGTAATAACGTCGGCCAATCGGCAAAAGAAGAAGTCGCAAAACCTGCCGTTGTACTGATGGATACAGACTGAAATAGTGCTTGGTCGAAGGCCTCAAAACCATTTTCATAAATACCTGCAGACATAAGTACCACAAAACAAATCATGGTTAAGGCGAACTGTATGGCAAGAAAAACCTTGAACTCTGGATCATAAAAATAGGCACGTAATGATTTACTGTGAACAACCGCAAAATGAAGGGCAAAGTTAACGCCGGAAATCAGTAAAAAGAAGACACAAACAAAATTTATCATTGGACTATCAAAGTAGCCCATACTTAAGTCATGAGTAGAAAACCCACCAATAGCAATCGTTGAAAAGGCATGGCAAATGGCATCAAATAAGCTCATACCTGCTGCCCAGTAACTTAATGAACAGGCAATTGTTAATGACAAATATATATACCAAAGATGCTTGGCAGTATCGGCAATACGCGGGGTCATTTTAGAATCTTTCACAGGACCCGGAGTTTCCGCACGATAAAGCTGCATGCCACCAATACCCAACATCGGCAATACGGCCACCGCTAAAACGATGATCCCCATACCACCTAACCACTGCAACTGCTGGCGATACCAAAGTACCGCATGAGGTAATCCATCAATTTGGGTTAATATTGTTGCCCCGGTTGTCGTCAGGCCAGAAAAAGACTCAAAAAATGCATCCGCTACAGAAAGATTAGGCTGCTCTAAAAGCAGTAAAGGTAAGGCTGAGAAACTGGCTAAAACAGTCCAAAAAAGCACAACAATTAAAAAGCCCTCTCTCGCTTTTAACTCGCCCTTTTCATCTTTATAGGGATACCATGAAAGTAACCCCGCCACTAAACAAAAGATAAATGACATTAAAAATGATACCCCGCCACCATCACGATAGATCATCGAAATAAAGGCAGGTGGTAGCATAGTGACACTCAACAAGGTCACTAAGAGTCCTAAGATGCGGATAATATTTTTAATTTGCACTTTTTGCTATGTTCTTATTTTTAATAAAAAGTTTAGGTTAAATGGTATTTAATACCAATTTCCCTGATGACAATGTTTGTAATTGTTCGGCCATATTTGTTAATTTTTCTTGTGGAATAGCAAGTGTTAACGCAACTTGTTCTTGGTACTCTTGCTCAATCACTTGACCGCCTAATGTATCTAACAAACGTAAGATATCATTCACTTGCGTATACTGACACGCTAATGTTTTGTGTACCATAGGAATTTTTGTTTTTGTTTCAATCAATAATAACGCTTGTCTTACGCTTCCCCCATAAGCGCGTTGCAAACCGCCAGTACCTAATTTTATACCTCCAAAATATCGGACAACTACCGCACAAATTTCGCCTATATTGCTACCTTGTAAAACTTGCAACATGGGGCGACCTGCCGTTCCTGATGGCTCTCCATCATCAGAATAACCATAATACTGACTATTATTGGGCTGAGCACTCATAAAAGCATAACAATGGTGTCTTGCTTGTGGGTGTAGTTGTTGAATACGTTTAAGAAATGCTTTAGCCGCTTCATTAGACGAGCTCGGTGCTAAATAACAAATAAAGCGGCTACGATTGACGACAGTTTCATCAATAACTTCATTGGCCGCTATTAGGTAAGATAAAGACATAAAAATATCGTTATAATTTAGTCCTGTTCACAATCTCGGGTCATATTTTCATTGTGCGCTTGATGAACAATAATATTATCTTCTATGCGAATGCCACCAAAGGGTCGCATAGCATCAACATTCGCCCAATTGATCATCTCTGCGTGGTTAGATTGTTTCAATTGCTCAAGTAAAGAATCAATAAAATACAAACCCGGTTCAATGGTAAAAACTTGGTTTACTTCCACTAACCGTGATGTGCGTAAAAAAGCATGTTGTTCAGGGGGATTTACATGTGTGCCCCGTTCATCAGCCATAAACCCACCCACATCGTGCGTTTGTAGTCCTAAATGATGACCAAGACCATGTGGGAAAAAAGTACTTACTACACCAGCCTCAACAGCCGTTTGTGCATCAACATTGATAAAATCAAACTCTCGTAACACATTGCCGATATCCTTGTAGCTTTCAATATGTAAATCCACATAGCTTTTACCGGGTTTTAAGCCGTCCACAGCCGATAACATTAATTGGTCCATACGAGCGATCAGCTCAGAAAATTTATCTCTTTTATAAGAATATGTCCGAGTGATATCAGAGGCATAACCATGAAAATTTGCCCCCGCATCCAATAAGAATGATCGATGGGCTTGTGGAACATCTCGCGCTAACGCCGTGTAATGAAGTATTGAGGTATTTTCATTGAGGGCAACAATATTGCCATAAGGAGTTTCATTCTCAGTATGATGTGTTGCCTTTAAGTAAGCTTGTTGAATATCAAATTCAGATGCGCCTTGATAAAATGCCGCCTTAGCCGCTTTATGTCCAGCAACAGCAATACGATTTGATTGACGCATGCATTCTTGTTCATATTGTGTTTTGTAGCCACGATGAAAATGTAAATAATTGAGCAATAATTCTGGATTGATATTTTCAAAGCCAAGCGCTTGAGCTACTTCAATATGCGCGCCTATATAAGCAAAAGCTTTTTTGTCGTATGGAAGTAACTGATCAACGTCTGTTGCCTTTTTCAGTATCTTTATATCAAAATACTGATGCCAATAACTATCAGTAAGTTCAATGACTTTATGCCAAAAATCAACTGGTTGATAATAAATTAATGTCGGTTTATCTTCTCCGTTGAGTATCAACCAACAATTAGGCACATCAACAAGAGGTAACCAATGTTTAAAGTGAGGGTTCACTTTAAATGGATAGCCCATATCATCAAGAAAAACTTTGATTTCTTGACCAGAGTGAATTACTACACCTTGCAGGTTCTCCCTATTGAGTGCATTTTTTGTTCTTACTTGCAGCTCACCTAAATGAGCAGGATATAAGGTTGATAGTTTATTCATAGGGAACACCGACAAAGTTTTTATTTATCATATCATAGTTATACTTATTCCACGTCTGCCTGCTAATTCAGCATTGTAAAACTGTACTGAATATCTTTTACAATTGGCTGATGTTCTTTTTATGAAGCTGATCAAATAAACGCCCTACTTTACCTACTTTTTGTTGGTATATTTGTTGGTAAGCTAAAACACTTTTAACGTATTCTCGAGTTTCTTTGTAGGGAATAGTTTCAATCCATATATCTGCAGGTAAAGGGGCAGCTTTATTTATCCACTTTTTAACACGATAAGGACCTGCGTTATAAGATGCTGTCGCTAAGACTTGGTTGCCCTGATGTCTATCCAGTAATCTCTTTAAATACTTAGTGCCCAAATTGATATTATTATTACTATCAAGCAAATACTTGGTTGATATTTTTTTACGAGTCAGTAACTTAGCTGTATCAGGCATAACTTGCATCACCCCTTTTGCACCTGCTGAAGAATGAGCATCGGACATAAATGAACTTTCTCGGCGAGCAATAGCAAATGCCCATGCTGGATTGATTTTATATTTGGTAGCATGTTTGTTAATTTGCTGATCAAAGGCTAATGGGAAGCGTAAATCAACATCGTCCAAATACCCTACTTGAGATAAAGCAAAAATAGCCCGGTCAAACCAACCACTTTCATTTGCTAATTTAGCCGCTACCAATTTTTGCCTTGACGTTAATTGACTTAACCAGTAATTCCACTCTTTCCGTGCATGGTGATATCTACCTAAGTAGAAAAACTCAAACGCCCTCTTGCCAGCAGCATTTTCAAACAATGCCGTTTTTTCCTGTTCGGTAATTTCTAATGGCTTGTTTTGAAAGTTCATTGGTCTGTCGGTATAACTTGCCGCTAAAAAACCATAATAATGACGTTTTTCGGCAAGTTCAGTCATTAACTGTAGAGCTTTTACACCCTCATTAGTAGCAAACAAACTACGCGCATACCAATATTGCCACTGCTGTTTAGCCTGTACATTCTTAGGTAAGGATAGTAATTCTGCTTTGATAACTTGCCAGTTTTGTTTTCTTAAAACATCAGCTATTTTCCATTGGACAATATTTTCAGTTAAATGGCTATCATCAACTTTTGCCAGCCATTGTGATGCCAAATGATGATTTCTACTGGCTAATGCTAAAGAAAATTTTAGCGCAATCTGTTGCTCTTGCTCTGCAGTAAAAGTAAATACTTGTTGAGCTTGTTGATATGATTTTATTGCACGACTTTGATCACGCCAAATCAATCGCTTAATTCCATAAGCATAAATTTGTGTTTCTTTTTCATTTTTATGGGTAAAACGAGTCAATTTTGTGATGTAAGCGGGGTCTTTACGGACCTTATGCCATAATCGTCCTAAATATTGCTCATTTTTTGGTAATATCGACGTTAAATAAGGGATCAAGGTATGTTTGCCACCGTCTGCTGCTTTTGCAAGACGTTGCCAGACATGTTGATTGGTCCTTAATCCCGCTTTTTGCCAGCGATCAAATAAACCATCACAAGCTTTCGGTTGAGATTTACCGACCACCCATAATGACGCTATTTTAGGCAATACTATTGTTTCATCAAGCCCTTTATTTATTTGGTATTGATAATAATGGCAAGTGAGTTCAACATCTGACGTTGGTTTAAAAACGTCGAGAAACAAGGCTTGTTTATTACGTTTTACCAAATAATTTAGCCATTTCTTCCTCAGTGGCCAATCTAACGGGGACCCTTGATATTTTGTTAAAAATTGATCAATGTCTTTTGCTGAAGATAAGCGCATCCTATGAATTAAACGTTGTTGATCTAGGTAAGGTTGTAGTGGGTATGAAGATAATTGCTGATATAGTTTTTTATAACTCGCAGAATTTGACTTCCACTGCTGTTTTTCAGCCTTTTCAAAAACTGTCCGTAACGAACTATTATCTTGCGCATTAGTACAAAATACTACAAACAGATAAGAAATAAAAACAAGGGTAATGCGATTCATAATAAGGCCAAAGCGGGTATTCTTCCTTAAGGTTATTCATCTGGAGAGCACAAAGCAAGTAGATTTATTAAAATTTGAATGTTCATTTTTTTCATTTTTGACTTAGCTGTCTTTACTGTTAAGATAAATAAAAAAAATGCTGTTTTATAATATGAATAAATACCTCTTTAGCTTTGTTTTTATCAGTCTAACCTCGTTTTCAATATACGCTCAAAATACCCATAAAGTTGGTTTAGGACTTAATTATCACTTAGATCAAAAAAGCAATCCCGGTTACCAAGTTAACTATCAATGGCAATTTGCTCATTCCTATGAATTAGAAGCGCGTTACCTTAATAGTTCAGATATAGAAATCACTCACAATAAGCAAAACATTATTGGGGATTATAGTCAGTTTTCTTTAGGTGCCAATTTCATTAAACGCTATAACAAAAACCTTTCTTTTAAAGCAGGCACAGGATTAGGATTTATAACTTCAAGCTCAAATAAAAACTTGGTCGCCAGCCAAACTATGGCACCTTATGTAAAATTAGCTGCGAGTTATCAACTAACTAAACAGTCTCAAATAGAAATTGGCCAAATGAGTGCTTTTAATAATGATAACTTAGCGACTAATCACAGTGTATATTTAGCTTTTAATTATCAATTTGGTAGTCCAAGTCGTTTATTTCAACAATCAACAGCCATTAACGACGCTAATGCTCAAGTAGAACAACAAAGTGCAAGTTCACAACCTGCAAGCGCTCCTCAGCCGACAGTTATCCGCCCTACTATCACGCAAGTTTCACCTACACCAACGGTAAATAACGATAGTTTTATTGCTGGTTGGTATATTCAGTTTGGTGCTTACCAAAACCGTAGTAACGCCAATAAGCGCCGCACACATTTACAAGTAAACCACCCTTCATTAGTTTTCTCACTTATCGACCATAAACAATACTACCGAATTGTCAGCCAACGATTTCTTATGAAACAACGCGCTGATGACTATATCGATATGATAAACTCTCAATATTCGTTAAAAGGTTATGTTACTCAGCTTGAACCTTAAGTTTTAATTACTCTGACAAGTACTGTTTTATTATGCATGAATTATTTTTAGACGCAGACCATCAACTCGATGCCATTGGCCTGAGATGCCCTGAGCCCGTAATGATGGTGAGATTAAATATTAGAAAAATTCAAATTGGTGAGACGCTGTTAGTTTCAGCAGACGATCCGTCAACGGCTCGAGACATACCTAGTTTTTGCCGTTTTATGGATCATCAACTTATTGCTCAGCAATGTGACAATATTCCTTTTCAATACTTAATAAAAAAGGGTAGCTAAGCCACCCTTTCATTACTAATCTATTGTATTAATTAACTTTTTAGTAGTTAACTTTGAAGTACTGATATATCGGCTATTACTAAAAAGCTATTTCTGATTTCATTTAACAAGGTTAAACGGTTAGTTTTAACTTTTTCATCATCAGCCATAACCATTACATTATCAAAAAAGTCATCTATAGGCTGTTTAATCTTTGAAAGCTCTGCTAATACCGCTTGGTAATCTCTTGCTGCTTGTAAAGGCATTACCTTAGTCTTTATTTCAGAAAAGGTATTGGCTAATGCCATTTCTGCTTCTTCACTAGCGATTGTTGTATCAAAGTTCGCATAAAGTTGACCATCAAACTTAGCTAGAATATTTCCAACACGCTTATTGGCAGCAGCTAACGTTGCTGATTCAGCCATGGCTTTAAAATGGCTAACGGCTGAAACACGCTTATCAAAATCAAGCGGTGCTGTCGGTGCGTTTGCCAAAACAGCTTGGATAACATCAACTGAAACATTCTGTTCTTGATAAAATGCTCTATAGCGTCCTAAAACAAAATCAACCACTTGTTGCTGCGTGTTTTCATTAGCAATTTTATCACCATAAAAACTTATGCTTTTTGCAACCAAATCTGCGATATCTAGATCTAGAGACTTCTCTATAATAATTCGAATTAAACCAATTGCAGCACGGCGCAATGCAAATGGGTCTTTATCCCCTTTAGGCGGCTGGTTTATTCCAAAGATCCCTACTAAGGTATCGATTTTATCTGCTATAGCCACCGCACAGCCGATATTAGCATCAGGTAAACTGTCACCAGCAAAGCGTGGGCGATATTGGTCTTCTAGTGCTTGTGCTACCGTTTCTGTTTCACCGTCATGTTGTGCGTAGTATTTCCCCATAGTGCCTTGCACTTGTGGAAATTCTAAAACCATTTCTGTCATTAAGTCGGTTTTACTTAATAAACCCGCTCGATATGCTTGTTCAGCATCTTCGTTAATGATATTCGCTATCGCTTGACTCAGTTCAGCAATTCTTAAAGATTTTGCCTTCATTGTGCCAAGTTGCTTTTGAAATAACACTGATTCTAAACTTGCTAGTCTTGATTCCAGCGTTTGTTTTTTATCTGTTTTAAAGAAAAACTCTGCATCAGCTAATCGTGGACGAATGACTTTCTCATTACCAAAAACGACTTTTTCCGGTTCTTTACTTTCTATATTGGCAACAAAAATAAATTTATTTATTAAGTTACCTTGTTTGTCTTTTACTGGGAAATATTTCTGATGATCTTTCATCGAGTATATCAACGGCTCTGCTGGTACTTTTAGAAACTCTTCATCAAAGCTACCTATTAATGTCACTGGCCATTCAACTAGTGCAGTAACTTCATCTAATAGTGCCTGATCAACTAAAGCTTCGCCATTTAGTTCCCGTTCTGCAGCTTTAATTTGTTCAACAATAGTTTGTTGTCTTGCATCATAATCAACTACAACAAAAGCTTGTTTCATCACAGCCTCGTACTCATCAGCATGAGGTAAACTTACCAAACCATGATGATGAAAACGGTGACCTTGTAATAAATTGTTGGCAGCTACTCCTAATGTTTCACCGTTAATAACTTTATCGCCATACATTAACGTTAACGTATGAACTGGACGGATAAATTGAATACGTTCAGCCCCCCAACGCATAGGCTTAGGAATAGGTAGTTTATTGATTGCTTGATTTACCATTGCTGGGATCAGTGTTTCAATGGTTTGACCGGTTTTAACTGCTTTATGCAATAACCACTCACCTTTATCAGTTGTTAATCGTTGTGCTTGCTCTACTGTTATTCCGTTAGAACGTGCCCAGCCCTGAGCCGCTTTACTTGGATTGCCAGCGTCATCAAAAGCAACATTAACCGCAGGACCTCTTTTTTCAATTTCTTTATCTTGCTGTTTAGCAACTAAACCAGTCACCTTAACGGCAAATCGTCTTGGCGTTGCAAACCAGCACGCTGCTTCATAAGACAAATCAGCACTCGTTAATTGCTCGGTAATTTGTTGATAAAACACCGTTGCTAAATTTTTCAGTGACTTTGGCGGTAACTCTTCGGTACCAAGTTCAATTAATAATGTATTTGTTGTCATAATGTTACTCCCCTCGCTCTTGTGGTGATTTACACATAGGGAAGCCTAGTTCTTCTCGTTTTGCATAATATGCTTCTGCACACGCTTTTGATAAAGATCTAACACGTAAAATGTAACGCTGTCTTTCTGTTACTGATATCGCATGTCTAGCATCAAGTAAGTTAAAAGCATGTGATGCCTTCATTACTTGTTCGTAAGCTGGTAAAGCTAATCCTGCTTCAATCAGTTTTTGACTTTCTTTTTCGCATTGATCAAAAGTCTTAAATAAGGCATCAACATCGGCATGTTCAAAATTGTAAGTCGATTGCTCTACTTCATTTTGATGAAAAACATCACCATATAAAACTTTACCCATTGGACCATCTGCCCAAACGAGATCATAAATGCTATCTACATTTTGAATGTACATAGCTAAACGCTCTAAACCATAGGTTATTTCACCAGTTACCGGTGAGCACTCTATTCCACCCACTTGTTGGAAGTAGGTAAACTGTGTGATTTCCATACCATCAAGCCAAATTTCCCAACCTAAACCCCATGCCCCTAATGTTGGAGATTCCCAATTGTCTTCTACAAATCGGATATCATGAACAAGTGGGTCTATACCTAATTCTTTTAATGAATTTAAGTACAGTTCTTGAATGTTTTTCGGAGAAGGTTTTAACATCACTTGAAATTGATAGTAATGTTGTAATCTATTAGGGTTTTCACCATAGCGACCATCGGTAGGACGTCGACAAGGTTGAACATAAGCGCTACTTATTGGTTCTGGACCTATCGAACGTAAAAATGTCATTGGGTGGAACGTGCCAGCCCCTACCTCTAAATCTAATGGTTGTACAATCACACAACCTTGGCGCGACCAATAATCTTGTAATTGTAAGATTAAGCCCTGAAATGTTTTTATATTAAACGTACTCATGTCTTTCCGATTCAAATACTGGGTTAAAACGATATGTCCGCTAGTATACCGTTTGTCTGTTTATTAGCCTAGTTCGCGACGCTATTTTCGAGTAAAAACTCAATATTTTACTCTTCTTTAAATTAAAATGCCCGGTTCTGATGACCGGGCATTTTTATTAGAGCTTAAACACTAAACATCTAAGTTAGCTACTTTAAGAGCATTTTCTTCAATAAAGTTACGACGTGGTTCAACATGATCACCCATTAGTGTATTAAACAGTTGATCTGCAGCAATCGCATCTTCAATAGTCACTTGCAACATTCTTCGACTCTCAGGGTCCATCGTGGTTTCCCAAAGTTGATCTGGGTTCATTTCACCTAACCCTTTATAACGTTGAATATATTGGCCACGTTTAGACTCTGCCATTAGCCAATTTAGTGCTTCTTCAAATGATGTTACTGGTTTGATTTTTTCACCACGTTTAACATAAGCACCTTCTTCCATTAAATCGTTAATAGATTCATTCAGCTTATTTATTAACGCAAACTCTTTTGATTGAATAAAATCATATCCACAAGTATATACAGTATCAATACCGTGCTGACAAACATGAAAGTTAGTAATATACATTTCACGTTCTTGGTCGTGAGTAACTTCTGCTGAATAGATTGAACCATTACCATCTTGGTTTTCAAGTTGTTCAATTAAGCTTTCAGTCCATGCTTCTACTTTTGATTTATCTTTAAAATCATCCGGTGTTACTACTTTTCCATAAACCATTTTAGCTAGAATATCTTCTGGTATTAGACGAGAAACACGTTTAATAATATCCATTGTTTTACGATATTCTTCGACTAACTTTTCAAGGCCTACGCCAGATATAGCTGGAGCCGACTCGTTAACATGAATTTCAGCATTGTCTAATGCAAGCGTAGTTAAATATTGAGTTAAGCCTTCATCATCTTTTATATATCTTTCTTGTTTACCTTTTTTCACTTTATATAAAGGAGGCTGCGCAATATAGACATAGCCTCTTTCCATGATTTCTGGCATTTGACGATAAAAGAAAGTTAATAATAAAGTCCTGATATGTGAACCATCCACATCAGCATCAGTCATGATGATAATACTATGATATCTAAGTTTCTCAGGATCATATTCATCTCGGCCAATACCACAACCTAAAGCTGTAATTAAGGTGCCAACTTCTTGTGAAGAAATCATTTTATCGAAACGCGCTTTTTCTACATTCAAAATTTTACCTTTGAGTGGCAAAATTGCTTGGTTCTTTCGATTACGACCCTGCTTGGCTGAACCACCAGCAGAGTCCCCTTCCACAATATAGAGTTCAGATAATGCAGGATCTTTTTCTTGGCAATCAGCCAACTTACCAGGTAAGCCAGCAATATCTAATGCACCTTTTCGACGTGTCATTTCACGTGCTTTTCTTGCTGCTTCTCTAGCTCGCGCGGCATCAACAATTTTCATGATAATGGTACGGGCTATTGACGGTTTTTCTAATAAGTATTCGCCAAGCTTCTCACCCATAGCTTGTTCAACAGCAGTTTTCACTTCAGATGAAACTAGCTTATCTTTTGTCTGTGATGAAAACTTCGGATCAGGAACCTTTACTGAGATAACCGCAGTTAACCCTTCACGCGCATCATCACCTGAAGCACTTGTTTCAGTACTTCCGCCTTTCTTAGTTTTATTAAGACCCTCTTTTACCATGTAAGTATTTAGGGTACGTGTTAGCGCTGTGCGGAAACCACTTAAATGAGTACCACCATCGCGCTGTGGAATATTATTGGTAAAACAGTGAATACTCTCCTGGAAACCATCATTCCATTGCATTGCTACTTCTACAACAATGCCATCTTCACGCTCTAAATCAAAATAAAAGATTTCTTCATTTACTGGCGTTTTATTAGTATTTAAATAATCGACAAAAGCTTGAATACCACCTTCAAAGTGAAAATGATCTTCTTTGCCTTCTTCTCTTTCATCAATTAATCGAATAGAAACCCCAGAGTTCAAAAATGATAACTCACGGATACGTTTAACTAATAAGTCGTAATGAAATAAAACATCTGAGAAGGTATCTTCACTTGGCCAAAATCTTACTTCTGTACCCGTTTTATCACTTTCACCAACAACGGCTAATGGTGCTTCAGGTTCTCCAGCATGATAAAACTGCTCATATAGTTTTCCAGCTCTACGGATATTTAATTTCAGTTTACTACTTAACGCATTTACTACTGAAATTCCTACACCATGCAAACCACCAGATACTTTATAACCGGAGTCTTCACCACCAAATTTACCACCAGCATGAAGCACGGTCATGATAACTTCTGCGGCAGACACCCCTTCTTCAGGATGAATATCTGTAGGGATTCCTCGACCATCATCTTTTACTGATACTGAACCATCAAGATGAATTTTAACGATAATGTCACTACAGTGTCCTGCAAGCGCTTCATCTATTGAGTTATCTAAGACCTCAAAAACCATATGATGTAAACCTGATCCATCATCGGTATCACCTATATACATGCCTGGTCTTTTACGAACTGCATCAAGCCCTTTTAAAACTTTAATACTGTCTGAGCCATATTCATTTTCTACTGTCATAGTGATTAGCCTATTTACTCATTGCTGAAATTTGTCCATGTTTCACGTGAAACATCTTATAATTATTGTTGACTGGGATTAATGGTTCCAATGCAACACTGTCTATTGCCGTTATCATTGTTTGACATTCAAGTGCTTGAATAGCAGAAAACATAGCTGTTCTTGAGCTATGATCTAATTCAGCACCTATATCATCAATTAATAAAATTGGTTTTAGTCGATTTACTTTTGCAATCAAACTAGTTTGTGCAAAGGTCAAAGCGAGTAAAAACAACTTCTGTTGCCCTCTAGATAATCTATGTTCAATTGAGAGATTATCAATTAAAAATTTGATATCAAACTTTTGAGCACCAAAAAGTGAAAAACCTCTTTCATACTCTTTGGCTAGATTCATGTCTAAAACATCTCTCAATTCTTTCTTATTGGCCCACCCTTGGGAATAACGAATATGTATTTCTTCCTTTAAACTAGGAAGAACAATAGATAACCAAAAAGTAACTTCTTCCCTTAAGGTAACAATATATTCATTTCTCAAAGCAGCAATTAACTCAGATAAACGACAAAACTCTTCGGTCCAATATGTTAATTGGGATGCGCTTACTCTTTTTTTAAGACAAGCGTTACGTTGTTTTAACGTACGACTAAAGTCTTGCCATAATGCTGAGAATGAATGTTTCACGTGAAACATTCCTAAATCAACAAACTTTCTTCGCTCTTTAGGACCACCAACAAAAAGTTTAAAACTTTCAGGAGTAACGATTTGAATTGCAAAATTTTTTGCCAAATCTGATAATTTAGTGTGTTTAGCACCATTAATTTTTATATTACTCTCACCTTGAATATTACGTTGAATACCAAGTTGAATATTATTTTCAATTTTTACACTGACTATAAAAGAATCTGTGTTAGTACAAATCAAACTATCTATATGACTAGTTCTAAATGATTTCCCATGGCCTAAATAAAATAAGGACTCTAATAAACTACTTTTACCGCTACCATTATCACCGGTAATATAATTAAGTTTCGGGTGGAAACTTAACTTTTCCGAATTTAAATTTCTAAAATTAACCGTTTGTAATTCAATTACACTCATTACAATCGCATAGGCATAACGACATAAATAGCTTCGCCAGAGTTTTCACCTTCAATAACCACACTGCTGTTTGCATCCGCTAAAGTAAATTTAACTTTACTATCTTTAATGGCACTTAATACATCAAGGACATAGTTAACGTTGAAACCAATTTCAACTTCATCATAAGGGAAATCAATTTCTAATACTTCTTCCGCTTGCTCTTGTTCAGGATTGTTTGCAGTTATTTTTAGTTCGGCACTAGCAAAATTTAAACGAACACCCTTAAATTTTTCATTTGACAAAATAGAAGCACGAGAAAGAACTTGTCTTAGTTGTTCTTTGTCAGTGTTTAGAACTTTGTCACCATTTCGAGGTAGAACACGACGATAATCAGGAAAACGACCATCAACAAGTTTACTTGTAAAAGAGAACTCAGTATCTATGATCCTAATATGATTAGATCCAAGAAAAACTTGCACCGTTTCTTCTACAGGATCAAGTAAGCGGATAATTTCCAGAATACCCTTACGTGGCACAATAACTTGTCTATTAGGTAATTCAAGTGAATCAATACCAAGTTTGCAAATGGCTAAACGATGACCATCTGTTGCAACAGATCTAATTTCATTGCCTTCAGTTTCGATGGACATGCCGTTTAAATAATAGCGTACATCTTGGTTCGCCATTGAAAAGTGGGTACTTTCTATTAATCGCAGTAATTCAGATTTACACAATTTGAATTCGACATCACCTTTCCATTGTTCAATGTTTGGAAAATCTTCAGCTGGTAATGTAGATAAGGAATATTTACTACGACCTGATGAAATAGTCACTGAGTCATTATCAGATTCAAAAGTGATCATAGAACCATCAGGTAAACTTTTACAAATATCTAAAAGCTTTCTAGCTGGGATGGTCAATTTTCCATCGTCACCTTGGTTTTCAACGGTGGCATAAGCAACCATTTCTAATTCTAGATCCGTGGCTGTTAATGTAAGTGAATGCTCACTAACAACAAGCAATATATTACCTAATATTGGTAATGTACTTTTCCGTTCAACAGCTCCTGAAACCAATAACAATGGTTTAAGCAACAATTCTCTATTCAATGAAAACTTCATTTTCTACCTACTATTCTTGTACTTATTTATTAGGATGAAAGGGTTCTGGTTAAATTAGAATAATCTTCCTTTATATCGTGAGACTCTTCTCGTAAAGCTTTAATTTTTCGGCAAGCATGCAACACTGTAGTGTGATCTTTGCCACCAAATGCATCACCAATCTCAGGTAAGCTATGGTTTGTTAATTCTTTTGACAATGCCATGGCAATTTGTCGAGGTCTAGCAACTGATCTGTTTCGTCTTTTGGAAAGTAAATCAGCAACTTTAATCTTATAATATTCAGCAACTGTTTTTTGTATGTTATCGATAGTAACTAACTTATCCTGTAAGGCAAGTAAATCTCGCAATGCTTCCTTAACAAAATCTATATTTATTGCTCGGCCGGTAAAACTTGCATTGGCAATAACTCGGTTTAAAGCCCCTTCAAGTTCACGAACATTAGAACGAAGACGTTTAGCTATAAAAAAAGCAACTTCATCAGCAAGATTAATATTACTTTCTTGCGCTTTACGCTTAAGAATTGCGACACGAGTTTCTAATTCTGGCGGTTCAATTGCAATAGTTAACCCCCAGCCAAATCGAGATTTTAGACGATCGTCAACATCTACTTCTTTTGGATAGCGGTCACTAGTTAATATAATTTGTTGATTACCCTCAAGCAAGGCATTAAATGTATGGAAAAACTCTTCTTGAGTACGTGTTTTACCAGAGAAAAATTGGATATCGTCTATTAGTAAAGCGTCAACACTACGATAATAGTGTTTAAATTTTTCCATTGCATTACTTTGTAATGCTTTTACCATATCTTGAACAAACCGTTCAGAATGCATATAGGCAATTTTTGCATTGGGTTTATTCAATAAAATACCATTGCCAACAGCATGAAGTAAATGGGTTTTACCTAAACCAGTACCACCGTAAATAAACAGTGGATTATAAGCGGTGCCTGGGTTGTCTGCTACTTGCGATGCAGCAGCTCTTGCCAATTGATTAGACTTACCTTCAACAAAGTTATCAAAAGTATAATTAACTCTAACATTGGCTTTTTTGGGTAAATTAGTTTCTGGTAACGAATCGTTCTGACGGAAATTATCAGAAGAGCTTTTTATTGGCGCAAAAGCTTTATTATTATCAGTAAGAGGAACAGGGGTTTTAGGGATGCTACCGACATCAAAGCGTAATAAAGGAGGGTTACCATTTTGTTCTAAAGAGACCAGTTCATTAATGCGATTAATATATTTATCGCGCACCCAATCAAGCACAAAACGATTAGGAGCATAAAGAGTCATAATATTAGCATCAATCACACACTGTAAAGGGCGGATCCACATACTAAATTGTTGGGCAGGAAGTTCCTCTTGTAATATAGAGAGGCAACGTTGCCACAGTGTATGTTCCAAAGAGAAGCTCCAGTTAAGCATAGTTCCTGTAAAATTATGAGAGAGTTACAGGAAAACAGTTATTTATTATTATTTAGGATTAACCATTATCTCTTTAGTTATCCACAAGTTCAATATTGACTTTTCAATTAAAAATGAAAGACGAAACACAAACAACCTTAGCAATTGATTTTATTAAGATTTACTTTCATATAATAAATTAAAACAAAAAAAAATTCTATAGATTAAATTACTATTATCGAAGTAAATAGTGCCTATTATCAGTTTACTAGTAGATATTTGTGATAAAACTGTGGATAGTTAACCAGATCATACTAAGATCCTCTAAGGATCCTTTAAAATTAACTAGATAATACCCTTGACAATTAGGCATATTCTATATAGAATTTCGCCTCTTTTTTAGACCCAGTGTGCTCAAAACGGCGGTTATGCCAGGGCAACAACAACCGACGGATAGCGTAATGAAAAGAACATTTCAACCTAGCGTATTAAAACGTAAGCGTAATCACGGATTCCGTGCTCGCATGGCAACTAAAAACGGTCGTGCTGTAATTGCACGTCGTCGTGCTAAAGGCCGTGCAAGTCTTAGCGCTTAATCTTTTTGTTGATTCATCAATAAAGAGAAGGTAGCCGATTATGGTTACTAACGAATTTACTCGGGAGTCGCGTTTGTTGACTCCCGGTCAATTCCAAACAGTATTTTCAAAACCTCTGCGTTTTGGCTCAAGTCATATTACTGTTCTATTAACTCCAAATTCAAATGATATTCCCCGTTTAGGTTTAGCGATCGCAAAAAAGCGTGTCAAACTCGCAGTTCAAAGAAATCGAATTAAACGGCAAATAAGAGAAAGTTTTCGATTAAATCAACATCAATTACCAAACATAGATCTGGTAATTATGGTTAAATCGGGATCAGATAAGCTCGAAAATCAACAAATCAGACAACAATTAGAAAAAATATGGCGAAAAATAATTCAACGCCACAAAAATTAGCTATATGGTTTGTTAGAGCCTATCAACGCTGGCTTAGCCCACTACTTGGTAATAACTGTCGCTTCACTCCAACATGCTCTTTTTATGCAATTGAAGCAATTAATCGCTTTGGTGTATTAAAAGGTTGTTGGTTAGCGAGCAAACGTATACTAAAATGCCATCCATTAAATGCGGGAGGAGAAGATCCCGTACCACCACAAAAAAAAGAGAAATAGCATATTATGGAATCTCAACGCAGTTTTTTGTTTATTGCGCTAATGGTAGTAACATTTTTGTTATACCAGCAATGGCAACTAGATAATGCTCCAATACAGCAACCGATAGAAACAACTCTAGCCAGTAACGCTGTGCCAACATCAAATACAACAACTGAAAATGGCGACTTTATTCCTGAGTCTAGCCAATTGATGCCCGCTGTAACTAAAACAAATACTGTTAGCGAAGAAGTTGTTTCGATAAAAACAGATGTTTTGGCTGTAGAATTGAGTACCAGGGGTGGAGATATAGTTGATGTTAAATTACTTAATTACGATACAGAACAAGG
>MAAC01006764.1_pt1 | contig 30151 bp, 30 predicted proteins | sample 1115981 | NCBI WGS metagenome assembly MAAC01 (sample SAMN04961126, study PRJNA320927) | seawater metagenome | isolation source: sample BD02T64 sea water enriched with oil for 64 days | place: USA:Gulf of Mexico | collected 2013-07-27 | reverse complement strand
TAAAAACCATTAAAAATGAAATCAATTTTAAAATACACATTAGCTATAGCAACAACTCTATTCTTTATTAATACGAGTCAGGCACAATTTAGCAAAGTAAAAGGAAATGGAGACATTACGACTAAAACTCATCAAACTTCAGATTATAATGAAATAAAAGTAGTTGGGTTTATGGATGTAAAATTAGAGTCAGGTACTGAAGGAACAATTACAGTTACCACAGATGATAATATACAGGAACACATTGTTGTAGAATCTAAAAACGGTGTTCTTACTATAAAAGTGAAAAACAAGGTAAACATTCAAACTAAAAAAGGAGTACATATTACTGTTCCTTTTAAAGATTTAAATAAAGTTTCTTTAACTGGGTCTGGAGATATTTTAACTAGTAATACAATTAAAAGTGATTCTTTTGAAGTAGAATTAACAGGTTCTGGAGATGTTATACTGGATGTTGACGCTATGAATGTAGATGCTAAAGTAACAGGATCTGGAGATTTAAAACTTACAGGGAAAGTAACCGACTTAGAAGTTAAAGTAACTGGAAGTGGTGACTATTCCGGTAAAACTTTAGTCTCAAAAAACACTCAAGTTTATGTTTCTGGTTCTGGAGACGCAAGTGTTCATGCAAGTAAAAGTTTAAAAGCAAGAGTAAATGGATCTGGAGATATCACCTATACTGGAAATCCAGAAACAACAGATAAAAAAGTTATGGGATCTGGAGATATTGATTCTAATTAACCCCTAGATTGTTTTAATAAAAAAGCCGTTTCAAAATATTGAAACGGCTTTTTTATCACAAATATTATTTATTTTATCTCTTTTAAAGTTCTAAGGTAAATTCTCCATTAGTAACTTCATAAATAGATTCATCTTGATTTAATATATCTACAGCAGTAAAAGAGAATGTCCCTTCAATTATCCCAGCTTCCTCATCGTAATCGACAATTGTTAATATACCAGGATTAGATCTAAATATTACTGAATTTCCAAAATCTGGGGAATACTGTGCAAATACCTCTGTACCATCTATTAATTGGTTCGTCATTTCATAAGTTCCTACCTCAATATTTGTTGGGAAAAACAAGCCCATAGTTTGATTCATTCCTGTTCCAACATCTGTTTGTATCACTGTAATACTAAATCTTGACACTCCATTAAACGAAGTTTCTGAAACCGTAATAGAATCAGGGTTAAAGAAATTACCATCTACTTCAGCAGTAAAAGTTGAAACCGTTTCCCCGGGAACACTTATATAATCTATTGCAAAAGATCCTTCTGTAATTTCATTTATTGTTGGATCCAAATCAATAGGATCTGTAGCTGTGAAAGAAAAAGTAGCTTCAATAATACCCGTATTTGTGTTAAACTTTGTAATCGTTATTGTACCAGGGTTCGAAGTTAAATTTTCTCCTCCTGTATTTGAGTTATATAAACTGATCAATTTTGTACCATCCGAAAGAGCTTCCATATCAAAAGTACCAATACCTAATTCTTCAGGAACATCAATTCTCATTATTGCTCCTTCAGCATTTACTGCTACTATTTTTACAACTTTAATTCCTGCGTATTCATTTAAAGTAGTTGTTATGGATTCTGGAACAAATCCTACTCCATCCACTTTAGCAAAAAATTCATCTTCAATTGGTATTTCTCCTCCAGTATCATCTAGCACATATGCAATTTTATTAAATTCTCCAGAAGTAATTTCAACCATATCCAAAACAGGATTTCCATCACCATCTAAAATAGGGTTACCATCATCATCAAAAGCCAATCTAACCCCTGTAAAACTAAAGGTACCTGAAACAGTTAATCCAACCTCATCTATTTCAGATAAATATAAGGAACCAGATCCACCTAATGCTCCAGCAGATATATAGGGTGAATTATCATCATTAGAATAAATACCACTATTTAAATTTCCTAATCCTGCTGTAATATCAAAAACTCCCACAGCAACCTGTTCAGCAGTCAATATTATAGTTACTCCAGAAGATGTAACTCCAGTTAAAATTAATGTATTTTCAGAAGACATAATACCACTAGCAGATTCTGCAATAAACTCAGATCCATCTATAGTAGCTATAAATCCTCCTTCTTCAACATTTATAATATCATCATCTTCAGGAAAAACACCTTCTAAAGGTTCATTTTCACATGAAGTAAATTGGATTGCCACAAAAGCAATAAGCAGCCAATTAAAAAGTTGAACTTTTTTCATAGATAGTAGGTTTTTTTTGTAATAACAGCAAACATAAATAAAAATTGTGAAGAATTACTTATTTCTTGGAATTCTAATCAATAAAAATGCACCAAGAATAAAAAATACTACCAAAAACACGATTGAATTCCGCATACTACCTGTTAATTGATCAATAATACCATAAATTAACATTCCGATTACGATTCCTATTTTTTCAGCAACATCATAAAAGCTAAAATAAGAAGTCGTATCTTTTGTTTCTGGTAAAAATTTTGAGTACGTTGAACGAGACAATGCTTGTATTCCCCCCATTACCATTCCTACAAATCCTGCAGTAATGTAAAATTGAAAGGGTGTATATATAAAATATGCTGTAATACAAAGCGCTGCCCATATTCCATTTATAAATATCAAAGTAGGGATATTTCCAAATTTTCCTGAAGCTTTATAAGTTAACTGCGCTCCAATAATGGCTACTAATTGTATAATCAAAATACTTGAAATTAAACCTATCGTTTTTTGATCCTCGCCTCCCCAGTTAATTTCTTGTTCTCCAAAATAAGTTGCCACAAGCATTACAGTCTGTACTGCCATACTATAAACAAAAAAAGCGCTTAGATATCGTTTGAGTATTAAATTATCGGAAAGAGAATTATAAACCCCTTTTAACTCTCTAAAACCATCTAATAGGATTTGACTAGTTATTTTATTGTCAGACTTATTTCCTTTAGGTAAATAATAAAAAGAATACTGACTAAAAATAATCCACCATACCCCTACCGAAACAAAAGAATATTTCATAGCTAACATTTTAGCTTCACCTCCTTCACCCAATCCAAAGGTTTCGGGCATCATAATCATAGCCAAATTAAATACTAGTAAAAAAACAGATCCTATATATCCTAAGGAAAATCCTTTTGCACTAAGTTTATCTTGTTGTTCTGGATAAGCTACATCTGGTAAATAAGAATTATAAAACACCCAACTACTCCAAAAGCCTATTAATGCTAAAAAATATAATAATAAACTAAGTATTATATTTTCTAAACTAAAAAAGTACAATCCAATACAAGATAATGCTCCTAGATAGCAGAAAAACTTCATAAAGATCTTTTTGTTTCCAACATAATCTGCAATTCCTGAAAGAATTGGAATGAGCAAGGAGACAACTAAAAAAGCAGCAGCGGTGGTATAAGTAATCAAGGGGGTGCTACGTATTTCTCCCCCAAAAATGACAATAGAATCTATTTCTGCAGAACGAAATAAAGCTTGATAGAAAATTGGAAAAACTGCGGAAGTAATTACTAAACTGTAAACAGAATTTGCCCAGTCATAAAAAGCCCAAGCATTTAGCAGCTTTTTACTTCCTTTTTTTAAGTTAACCATAAATGTTTTGAATAAATATTATTAAAAAAGTGACCCTTTTAGGTGCTTCTAAAGTAGTAAAATAATTTATACAAGATTATTATTTAAAATCGGTAACCCCAAACTTCTTTGCTTCAGCTATAGCGCCAGGCACCCAACTCTTAATATTATCTATCCTTGTCTGGTTAGAAGGATGTGTACTTAATATCTCAGGTGGTGCAGTTCCTCCTTGTTTTTTCATACGCTCCCAAAGCCTTGCAGATTCATTAGGGTCGTATCCAGCCATTGCCATAAGTGTTAAACCAATTTTATCTGCTTCACTTTCATGACTCCTACTAAAAGGCTTCATAACACCAACATCAGATCCCACACCATAAGCGACATTAAAGAGTGCTTGATTTTCTGGGTCATCCATAAAAGCAACATTACCCGCTATAGCGCCAGCAGCTTGTAATTGTCCTGCACTCATACGCTGTTGCCCATGATTAGCTAAAGCGTGAGCAATTTCATGACCCATAACAGCAGCCACACCAGTTTCGCCTTTTGTAATTGGAAGAATACCTGTATAAAAAACAATTTTACCTCCAGGCATACACCAAGCATTTACAGCAGGGTCTTTCACCAAGTTATATTCCCATCGATAGTCTTTTAAATATTCTCCGTAGCCATAAGCTGTTAAATACCGTTTTGCTGCAGCAGAAATTTTATGACCAACCCTTTTAACCATTTTTGCATCTGCTGAATTTTTTATGACTTGATGTTCGGATAAAAACTGCTCGTATTGCTGAAAAGACATCGGTAGTATTTCAGAATTAGGAACTAATGCCAAGGTCTTTTTTCCTGTAAATGGATTAGTATTACAGGAAAAAATCAATAAGGTGAATAGGAATAAGGTTATTTGTTTCATCATTTTAATTAATCTTCTTAATCCTGTTAAAGGTACTATATTTTATATATTTTTATACGCATCGTTTATCTTAAATTAAGAGCTCTTAATTATGGAACGACTTTTGTAAATCATATAAAAAACATAAACACATGAAAAATCTATTTTTACTTTTAGCGATTAGTACAACTCTTATTTTCACCTCTTGTGAAGGACCTAGAGGACCACAAGGACCTCCTGGAGACACTATTTTAGGGCAGGTTTTTGAAGCAAATGTCAATTTTAATGAGGGCAATGATTATTTTAGACGAGTAAATTTTCCATCTAATATAGTTGTGTATGAATCTGATGTTGTTTTGGTTTATAGGTTAGAATATGTAGATAATGGGTTTGACGTTTGGTCACCACTTACCCTAACTTATTTTAGACCTCAAGGAACTTTATTATATACTTTTGAACATACCTTTGTAGATGTAGATATCTTTTTATACGCAAATTTTGACTTAAATACGTTAGGTCCTGACTTTACAAACGACCAAATTTTTCGTATTGCCATTCTCCCAGCAGAGTATGCAAACTCTAATTTTACTATGGAGGAATTAATGTCTAATATGCAAATCGACACAACAGATATAGAGGTTCTTCCAAACTAAAACTTCGGAATGAAAAAATTAAGTTTACTATTATTAAGTATTGTTTTATGGAGCTGTAATTCTACAGCCCAAGATAAAAACAAAGAAAAATTCTTTCCCGTTACCAAAACCGAAACAGAATGGAAAGCGGAATTGGAACCTATGGAATACCATGTGCTAAGAGAAGCAGGCACCGAACGTGCATTTTCTAGTAAACTAAATAAAAATTATGATAAAGGAGTGTACACATGTGCAGCTTGTGACACTCCATTATTTAAAAGTGAACACAAATTTGATAGCGGTTCCGGTTGGCCCAGTTTTGATAGAGAAATTAAAGGAAATGTTGCCTTTTCAGTAGATCATAATAACGGCTATGCTCGAACTGAAGAACATTGCGCAACCTGTGGAGGACATCTAGGCCATGTATTTAATGATGGCCCTAGACAAACAACAGGAAAAAGACATTGTGTTAATGGTGCAGCATTAAATTTCACACCTTCTAAAGATGACTAAGAAAAAATATCCTAAACAAGAAACTGAGGCTTTTTGGAATAAAGAATTGTCCCAAGATGCCTTTCATGTACTTCGTGAGAAAGGCACAGAAAGACCTTTTTCAGGAAAATTTAATCTTCATATCGACAAAGGTACTTATGTATGTGGCGCTTGTAAAACACCTTTATTCTCTAGTGATCAAAAATTTGATAGTGGTTGTGGCTGGCCATCTTTTGATGATGCAAACAAAGATGCTGTAGAATTTATTCTAGATAAAAGTCACGGAATGATTAGAACGGAAGCTGTTTGTAGCAATTGTGGCGGACATCTTGGTCATTTATTTAACGATGGCCCTACAGAAACAGGTCAACGTTATTGTATAAATTCCTTATCTCTAGATTTTCAGGAAGAAGAATAATCTGAAATTAATAAATAATAATTCCCAAATTCCATTAACTAAACTTTTTGGAATTTGGGAATTGATTTATGGTGCTTTTTTACACTATTACACATACATTTTGTAATTTCGCATTCTGAAAAATACACTAAAAACCACAAAATGAGTAAATACGATATTATTGTTTTAGGATCTGGACCAGGAGGTTATGTAACGGCTATTAGAGCTTCACAATTAGGGTTTAAAACCGCAATTGTTGAAAAAGAAAACTTAGGAGGTGTCTGCCTTAATTGGGGATGTATACCTACCAAAGCTTTATTAAAAAGCGCTCAGGTTTTTGAATATTTACAACATGCCGAGGACTATGGTTTAAGTGTAAAAGGTGCCGATAAGGACTTTACTAAGGTTGTGGAACGTAGCCGTGGTGTTGCAGATGGTATGAGTAAAGGAGTTCAGTTTTTATTGAAGAAAAATAAAATTGATGTTATCGATGGTTTTGGAAAATTAAAACCAGGAAAAAAGGTAGAAGTTGATGGAAAAGAATATTCTGCAGATCATATTATAATTGCTACTGGTGCTCGTTCTAGAGAATTACCAAACTTACCACAAGATGGTAATAAAGTAATTGGCTATCGGGAAGCAATGACTTTAAAAGAACAGCCAAAAAGTATGATTGTGGTTGGTAGTGGTGCTATTGGTTCAGAATTTGCACACTTTTACAATGCAATGGGTACTAAAGTGACTATTGTTGAGTTTTTACCAACATTAGTTCCTTTAGAAGATGAAGATGTATCTAAGCAGTTTGGAAGATCTTTCAAAAAAGCGGGAATTAAAGTAATGACCAGTTCTTCTGTAGAAAGTGTTGACATATCAGGAAAAACGGTTAAAGCTACGGTAAAAACTAAAAAAGGAGAAGAAATTTTGGAAGCTGATATCGTACTTTCTGCAGTAGGAATTAAATCTAACCTTGAAAATATTGGATTGGAAGATGTTGGTATCGTGGTGGACAGAGATAAAATTCTGGTAAACGATTGGTACCAAACAAATATCCCAGGTTATTATGCTATTGGTGATGTGGTACCTGGACCAGCTTTAGCTCACGTTGCTTCTGCGGAAGGAATTACCTGTGTGGAGAAGATTAAAGGAATGCATATAGAAGCTATAGACTATGGAAATATTCCTGGATGTACTTATGCAACTCCTGAAATCGCATCGGTTGGAATGACAGAAAAACAAGCGAAAGAAGCAGGTTACGAATTAAAAATTGGAAAGTTTCCTTTTTCTGCTAGTGGAAAAGCTAGTGCAGCAGGAACCAAAGATGGTTTTGTAAAAGTAATCTTTGATGCTAAATACGGAGAATGGTTAGGATGCCATATGATTGGCGCAGGAGTAACCGATATGATTGCGGAAGCAGTATTAGGAAGAAAACTAGAAACAACAGGACACGAAGTATTAAAAGCTATACATCCTCATCCTACGATGAGTGAAGCGGTAATGGAAGCCGTTGCTGATGCTTATGGCGAAGTGATACATTTGTAATTGTCTGTTCGAGCGCAGTCGAGAACTTTTAAAGACCTCTCGACTGCGCTCGAGGTGACATCTTCTACTATCTACTACAAAAAACTTAGCAAAGCCAACTCGTAACTTTGTAAGCCAAAACCTAAGATTACCCCTTTAGCATTGGGTGAGATAAAAGAATGGTGCCTAAATTCTTCTCTAGAAAAAGTATTAGAAATATGGACTTCTATTACAGGACATGTAATTGCTTTTACTACATCCCCTATTCCTACTGAAGTATGTGTATATGCAGCTGCATTTAATATAATACCATCGTATTCGTAACCAACTTCTTGAAGTTTATCGATTATTTCCCCTTCAATATTAGATTGAAAATGAGAAATATTAATCGTTGGATTTTTTGATTGAATGATATTAAAAAATTCTTCAAAAGATTGATCGCCATAAATATCTGTTTCTCGCTTGCCAAGTAAATTGATATTAGGACCGTTGATGATAATAATTTTCATATTGTAATATTACAAAAAATAGACATAAAAAAAGCGGAAGTATTACTTCCGCTTTTATAAAATAAAAATACTAAATATTATAAACTGAATTCTATACCTGCATTAACAGATTTAAATCCATTAAGTGAGTATAATTTGGCCCCATTTGAATTATTATAATTTTGATCGCCAGATATCCCTTGGTATGAAGCAATTAAAGTTATGTTTCCTAAATTAAAACCAAATTTTGGTCTATAATAAAATCCCGTGTCAGAATCTCCATCAACATTGATACCTACACCTAAATCTAATCCACCAAAGAATTTGCCATCTGCAAAGGAATACCTACTAGAGGCAGCTATAGGAACAAAAGATGCATCTTTATAATCTACATGAACAGTAGTGCCATTGTCATTATAACTATATTTACCACTAGCAATAAATTGTGTATAACCAGTAAGAAGTCCCACTTCTAGATTTTCCATCACTCCAAATAAATAGGCGGCATCAAAACCAAAATTAAAGGATCCATAATCATCATTATTACTACTACTATTGTAAAAGTTACTACTTATTAATGAGAAACCAACATTGGCTCCAATGTAAAAGCCTCCATTTTTGGCTTGTTCCACTACTTTATCTACTGTACTATCTTCTTGAGCATTTACAGTTGTTAATCCGAATACTGCTAGGGCAGCAAATACTAATAATTTTTTCATTTTTTGTTGTTTAGTTGTTTAGTTGTTTAGTTGTTTAGATTGATATAGCAAATATAGTTTTTTTAGTTTTATATAAAGCTAAAGCCTACAGATAAAGAAAATACACTGTTTTTAGCACCTGTATTAAATTCATTGCCGGTATTAAAATCTATAAAACTTATATCTGACAATCCAAAACCATAACGTCCTGTTACTCGTAAATGTAATGGTAAATCTACTCCTATTCCCACTACTCCTGAAACATCAAAAGACTCAAATCTTGTGTCACCTAAATTATCATTAATAACAGAACCAAATTGTGGTCCTGCTTGAATATTTAATCGATCAACGATATAATATTTAAATACTATTGGAAAATTGATATAATCCAATTCTATATCACTAGCTCCATTATCTCCTTTTGCTCCTTGTTGGGAATATAAAATATCTCCTTGCAAAGCCATTTTATCGGTAAATTTTAAAGTGACAAATGCACCAATTAACAAACCTGTTCTTGTCGAAACATCATCTACATCGGTTAATGTAGCGAAATTTGCTCCAGCTTTTATCCCTACATCTATTCCTTGCGCAAAAGAAGTAGCAGTTAGTAAAACGGTAAATACGATTAAAATTAGTTTTTTCATGATTGATTTTTTTTAATTAATAAGTTTATCAAATATAAATAATTATTCCCTCTAATGTCTAAACTAATCTCTATGTTATCTTTATTTTATACAATTAATGATTAATATCGCTTTATGAACTGGAAGCAAGCCACAAAAGATTATCAAGATTATCTTCGTATTGAAAGAGGGCTTTCTCAAAATTCCATATACAATTACACACTTGATATTAATAAATTAACAAAGTGGTTGGAGGAAAACAAAATGGAGGTTTCTCCAATTAATATTTCACAAGAAACCATACAACAGTTTATTTATTCTATAGCAAAAATCATAAATCCTCGTTCACAGAGTAGAATCATATCTGGTTTAAAGGGTTTTTTTAATTATCTAGTTTTTGAAGAGTACAGAAAAACAAATCCCCTAGAACTTATTGAAAGTCCTAAAATAGGAAGGAAATTACCAGACACGCTTTCAATTGAAGAAATAGATGCACTAATTAGTAATATTGATTTAAGTACCCCCCAAGGGGAACGAAATCGATCAATCATAGAAACCTTATATGGATGTGGCTTAAGGGTTTCAGAGTTAATTAATCTAAAAATTTCCGATTTATTTTTTGATGAAGGATTTATAAAAGTAACAGGAAAAGGAAACAAACAACGATTTGTACCAATTGGTACTCTTACTATAAAGTACGTGGAATTGTATAGAAAAGAAGTTAGAGTGCATAAAAAAATAAACCCTGCTGCCAAAGACACATTATACTTAAACCGAAGAGGAAATTCTCTAACTAGAGCAATGATTTTTCATATCGTGAAAGAACTTACAGAAAAATCTGGGATTCATAAAAGTATAAGCCCGCATACCTTTCGACATTCCTTTGCAACTCATTTATTAGAAAATGGTGCTGATCTTAGGGCAATTCAACAAATGTTAGGTCATGAAAGTATTACTACTACAGAAATATATACGCATGTAGATAAAAGTCATCTTGCTAAAATTATGAACAGCTTCCATCCTAGGAGGTAATTGCAATATTTACTTTGCAATATTTACTTTGCAATATTTACTGCTCTAGTTTCTCTAATTACTGTAACTTTTACTTGCCCTGGATAGGTCATTTCGGTCTGGATTTTCTGAGAAATACTAAAGGATAATTCTGCTGCTTTATCATCACTTACTTTTTCACTTTCCACCATTACACGTAATTCACGTCCTGCTTGAATAGCGTAAGCCTTATTTACTCCTTTAAATCCAAAAGCGACATCCTCTAAGTCTTTTAAACGTTGAATATAAGAATCCAACACTTGTCTTCTTGCACCTGGTCTTGCACCACTAATAGCATCACAAACTTGAACTATTGGAGATAATAAACTAGTCATTTCAACTTCATCATGGTGAGCTCCAATCGCATTACAAACATCTGGTTTCTCCCCATGTTTTTCTGCCAATTGCATCCCTAAAATTGCGTGAGGCAACTCCGTTTCTGTTTCAGGAACTTTTCCAATATCGTGTAATAAACCTGCACGTTTAGCAAGTTTTGGGTTCAATCCTAGCTCTGAAGCCATTACACCACAAAGTTTAGCAACTTCACGGGAGTGTTGTAAAAGGTTTTGCCCATAAGAAGATCGAAATTTCATACGCCCTACAGCCTTAATTAGTTCAGGATGCAAACCGTGAATTCCTAAGTCTATAACAGCTCTTTTACCAACTTCTTTAATTTCTTCTTCTATTTGTTTGGTTGTTTTTTTAACAACTTCTTCAATACGAGCAGGATGAATTCTTCCATCGGTTACTAATTTATGTAGCGATAATCTTGCAATCTCTCTTCTAACTGAATCGAAACAAGACATGATTATTGCATCTGGAGTATCGTCCACAATAATTTCTACACCAGTTGCAGCTTCAATGGCGCGTATATTTCTACCTTCACGCCCAATAATTCTTCCCTTTACATCGTCGCTTTCTAAATTAAAAACGGAAACACAATTGTCTATTGCTTCTTCAGTTCCTATTCTTTGTATAGTATTGATGATAATTTTTTTAGCCTCTTGTTGCGCAGTCAACTTAGCTTCTTCAATAGAGTTTTGAATATAAGCCATAGCGTTTGTTTTGGCCTCATCTTTTATACTATCTAATAGTTGTGCTTTAGCATCTTCAGCAGAAAGACTAGAAATAACCTCCAACTGTTCTACTTGCCTTTTGTGCATTTTATCTATTTCAGATTGCCTTTTATCTACATGAGATAAACGCTCCTCATAATCTTTATTTTTTGCTTCAAATTCTTGGCTTAAGTTTTTAGCCTTTGCTAATTCACTAGAAGTTTTAGATTCTTTATCCCGTGTTCTTTTTTCAGCTTCAGAGATTTTTTTATCTCTGTTTAAAATCACTCTTTCATGTTCCGATTTTAATTCTAAAAACTTTTCTTTAGCCTGAAGCATTTTGTCTTTTTTCAAAGTCTCTGCATCCTTCCCAGCTTGTTTTGTGATGGATGTTGCTCTCTTTTTTGCCGATTTTATAATTTGTGATGAGTTGTTTCTTTCTAGCACTTTTGCTATAACAAAACCTATAATTAAACCAATTACTCCTATTATGATGGGTATACTATTTTCCATTTTATTTTAATTTTGTGTATAAAAAAAGCCTACATTAATATCGGGTTCTGTATAAACTCCTTAAAACAAGTTTAGGGCTAACAAGCTGATCAAGTATCCGCTCTCCCAAAGGGACACGGCGCGCTTTTACAACTTTAACTCACCCTTTTTAAAGAATTCGTGTTGAGTTTACCAAAATAGTACTAATGTAGGCAGTAATTTTAATGTATTTTAAAGAACGTAACTATTAATAATCTTTCAATAATTGATTTAAAGTTTCTAACTTTTCTTCAACATCCTGACTAACTTCAATAGTATCAATGTTTTTTTGTTCTACCTGAGTAGCAAATTGTAAAGCACACATGGCTAGCACATCTTGCTTATCCCTTACGGCATAACTGTTTTCAAACCTTTTAATCATTTCTTCTATCTTTTTTGTTGCCTTTCTAAGTCCCTCTTCTTGTTCTGGATTAATAGTTAGAGGGTAAACCCGATCTGCAATAGATAGTTTTATTTTTTGTTGGTTTGACATTTTTAATTTATTCGGAAAGCTGGGTTATGCATTTATCAATTTCCCGAACCAATTCATTTATTTTGAGTTTTGTATCTCGTTTATATTCTTCACTGCCTAGCATTGAATTTGCTAATTTTAAAGCGGTACATTCTTCCTGCCATTTATCAATTTCTTTTACAAATTGACTTTGTTTTGATTTTAAAACAGTTAATTCTTCTTCTAGTTTTAGCTTTGATAGCTCCAGATTATCATATTTCTGAATCAAATTACCAACTCTATTTTCTAGAGAATCAACAATTTCTGAAAGATTACTCATTAAAAAATTATTTCAATACTTCTTTTACAAAGTTAACAATCGATAACAAAAAAGCCTACTTTTTTAGTATTATTTTTGTAATATTGAATAAGTATCTTGTTTAAAAAGATTTCACTCCCCTTTATCTATAGAGCATTGTTAAAATCACCCTATGAAAAAAATTATTTTCCTTCTTTTAATTTTTGGAGGAACAGTTTATAGTCAAAACGATATTCCAACCGATTATTTTAACAATCCTATAGAAATCCCATTAATACTTTCTGGTAGTTTTGGTGAATTAAGAAGCAATCATTTTCATAGTGGTCTCGATATTAAAACCCAACAAAGAGCAGGAATTCCTATATATGCACCTGCAGATGGTTATGTTAGCCGTATCAAAGTATCCCTTTTTGGTTATGGAAAGGCTTTATACATAAGTCATCCTAATGGATACATTACTGTTTATGCACATTTGCAAAAATATACAGGAGCGATACAAGATTTTGTAAAAGAGCATCAATATCAAAAAGAGACTTTTACTTTCGAACTTTTTCCAGAGGCCAATCAATTTTCTGTAAAAAAGGGCGACCTAATTGGCTATACAGGAAATAGTGGTAGCAGCGGAGGCCCTCATTTACATTTTGAAATAAGAGATGCAGATTCTCGCCCAATGAATCCTATGCTCTTCGGGATTGAAATTTCAGATTCCATAAAACCTATCATCAACAGTGTTTTCGCCTACCCTATTAGTGAAGATGCTCAAATAAATCAATCTCAAAACCCCGTAAAACTTAGACTCATTCTTCAAAAAGATGGATCTTATAAAACAGAAAACATTAAAGCATTCGGGAAAATTGGCTTTGGATTATCCGCGCACGACCAACAAAATGGAGCTTCCAATAAAAATGGAGTTTATCAAATAAAGTCTACCTATAATGGTGAAGAACGATTTAAAGTACTATTCGAGAAATTTTCATTTGCCGAAACCCGCTATTTAAATAGGTATATTGACTATTCTTATTTTAAAAATAACCGAAGTCGAATTCAAAAACTTTTTAGACAACCCAACAATCCTTTAAGCATAATTAAAGAAGAAAATGAATTTGGTTATATCAATATTCAAGAAGAATACACATCTCTTTATACGATAGAAGTTTCAGATTTTAAAAATAATAGTATCACTATTTCGATTCCTATAAAAGGAGAAAAGCTTGAAATTTTAATACCTCGAGAAGACACAAAAACGGAAGACTTCTTGTTTTCAGATCAAGCCAATTCATTTACAAAAGGAAAGTTTAGCATTTACATTCCAGCAAATAGCCTTTATGAAAACACCTATTTAAATATAAAAACACAAGGAGATACATTACAATTACATAAAGATGTAACGCCGTTGCATAAAAACATGACAATTACTGCAGATGTTTCTAATTATAAAGATACAGACATCAACAAACTTTATATTGGAAAATTAAATTATAAAGGAATACCTTATTATAACAAAACTACTAGAAAGGGAGACAAGCTTATAATGAAGACCAAAGTTTTTGGATCTTATGCTTTAGTTTCAGACAATACTGCTCCAATAATAAAACCATTAAATTTTTCAGATAAAAAATGGCTTAGTAAAAACAATACCTTAAAAATAAAAATTGAAGACAAACTAAGTGGGGTTAGTTCTTATAGAGCTACCATAAATGGAAAGTTTATCTTAATGGAATATAATTACAAAAAGGGCGTTCTAACTTATGATTCTGAAAATAATTTGAAACTAATTGTTGTGGATAATGTTGGAAATAATGCTACATTTGAAGCAACATTTTATAGAAAATAATCTTAATAAATACATTTGAAGACTTCTACTTTTCTCCTGATTTTCCTTTTTATTTTAACTTCTGGTTCCCTCTTAGCTCAAAATGCTACTATAAAGGGTGTGGTTTTAGACGAAAACAATACTCCTGTTTCTGGTGCAAATGTAACGCATGCTAGCGACGGAACTCAAACTAACTTTGACGGCTATTTTATTTTGGAGGTTCTTCCAAACAAAGAAATAGTTTTAGTCTTTTCGCATGTAAGTTTTAAAAATGTTCAGGTTACTATCCCAGAATTGAGTCCAAATTCAGATTTTGAATTTAATCCAGTGATGAAAATCGATATAGAGCAAATTGGTGAAGTTGTTATTTCGAGGAAGAAAAGAAAACGAGTTGAAGGTATTACTACCATAAGCCCAGAAACGATTAGAAAAATCCCAGGAGCTAATGCTGGAGTTGAAAGTTTAATTAAATCCCTTCCTGGTGTTAATGGAAACAACGAATTAAGTACAACTTATGCAGTAAGAGGTGGAAATTATGATGAAAACTTAGTCTATGTAAACGAAATTGAAGTATACAGACCTTTTTTAATTAGAAGTGGGCAACAAGAAGGTTTTAGCTTTGTAAATACAGATTTAACTTCGACAGTAGATTTTTCTGCTGGTGGGTTTCAGGCAAAATATGGGGATAAATTATCTTCTGTTTTAGATATAAGTTATCGCAAACCTGTCAATTTTGGTGCATCTGTAGACCTTAGTTTACTAGGTGCAAGTGTGTCTGCAGGAGGGGCTTCAAAAAATGGTAGGTTTACAGGAATAATTGGAATGCGCTATAGAGATAATGGTTTGTTTGTAGATGCCAAAGAAACGGAATCAAATTATGATCAAGCTTTTACTGATCTTCAAACTTATCTCACCTATAAATTTTCCAATAAATTTATTTTAGGGTTTTTAGGAAATATATCTGTCAATGAATATAATTTTGAACCACTTACTAGACAAACAAATTTCGGTACTATAGCAGATCCACTCGCTTTATTGGTTTTTTATGATGGACAAGAACAAGATAGATATGACACCTATTTTGGGGCGTTAAAGAGTACTCATATTCTTTCAGAAAATTATACCGCAAAATTTATTGCATCAGCTTATCATACCAAAGAACAAGAACATTATGACATTTTTGCTGAATACCGTCTTGGAGAGGTAAATACAGATATAGGAAGTGAAGATTTAGGTGATGTAGAGTTTAGTGAAGGAATTGGATCTCAACTTACTCACGCCAGAAACGATTTGGATGCTCTTATCATAAACCTTGAACATAAAGGAATATTGAATATTGGAGATAACAGTATTGAATACGGAGTTAAATATACAAGTGAAGATATTCGTGACAGAATTCAGGAATTTGAAGTTTTAGATTCTGCAGGCTTTTCAATAAGACCACCAATTGGCAACAATGGAAACAACGAACCCTATGAGCCATACGACGCTCCTCTCGTTCCTTATACAGCAGTAAGAGCAATAAACGACGTTCAAATTGAAAGAATTTCTGGTTTTGCTCAATGGAGCAGAAGAATAGCCCTAGGAGATAGCGATTTATGGTTAAATGCTGGTGGGAGAGTACATAATTGGACTGTAAGTGGTAAAGGATTAACAAGTAAAACACAAATCGTTTTTAGTCCAAGAGCACAAGTTTCTTTTAAACCAGATTGGGAAGCTGATATGCTTTTTAGGGTTTCGGGTGGATATTACCATCAACCACCGTTTTATAGAGAATTAAGAGATGCTACAGGTACAGTAAGGCCAGAAGTAAAAGCACAACAATCTGTACACATAGTATTAGGTCATGATTATAGCCTTAAATTATGGGATCGGCCATTTACATTAATTTCTGAAGCTTATTACAAAACACTTACCGATGTTAATCCGTATACCATTGATAATGTAAGAATACGATATCAAGCAAATAACAATGCAATAGCTTATGCATATGGAGCTGATATAAGATTAGCGGGACAATTTGTACCAGGAACAGAAAGTTGGGTAAGTGTCGGATATCTTAAAACCGAAGAAAACCATGACGACAGAGGCTATATTTTTAGACCTACAGATCAACGATTAAAATTTGCAGTATTATTTCAGGATTATATAAAAGTAATACCCGATTTAAAACTATATCTTAATTTAACATATAATACTGGGGTACCAGGAGGATCACCAAGTTATGCAGACCCATACGATTACCAAACTCGATTACCAGATTATAAAAGAGTTGATTTAGGGTTTTCTTATGTAATTGTAGATGCACATAAATTAAGAGAAAGTGGTTGGTTAAAACCTTTTAAACATTTAAGTATAGGCTTTGATATTTTCAACATATTTGATGTTCAAAATTCAATCACGAACATATACGTTAGAGATGTTTATACAAAAACTCAATATGCTATCCCTAATTACATGACACCTAGAGTATTTAATGTAAAGCTTAGTATGAAGTTTTAACCTTGGTAATATCAGCTAACATTAAGCTTTATATTATTATAAATTGCTTTAGAATTTCTAAAACATAGTCCACTTCTTCTTTGGTATTAAAAGAAGAAAAAGAAAATCGAAGAGAAGGTCTTGATGAATCTTCATCTGAAAGGATTTCGGTTAACACATGTGACCCTGCTGTACTTCCACTTTGGCAAGCACTCCCTTTAGAACAAGCAATTCCTTTTAAATCCAATTGAAACAAAAGCATTGTTGCTTTTTCCGTAGAAATAGGCAGTAATATATTTACTATTTTATAGGTACTGTTTTTAGGGTCACTACAATAGCCATTAAATTTAATTGTGGGTATTTCCTGAAGGATTCTTTCTATAAAATACTCTTTTATTGATGTAATATAAGATTTCTCTTTATTTAAATTATAATAGGACAGCTCTAAGGCTTTTGCCATTCCAGTGATTGCATATACAGCTTCAGTACCCGCACGCAAACCTCTTTCTTGCTCTCCACCTCTTATTAAAGCTCTTATCCCTGAGTTTTTTCGGATGAATGCAAAACCGACTCCTTTTGGTCCGTGAAATTTATGAGCAGAAGCAGCAGCAAAATCGATAGGTATTTCAGAAAAATCTAATGGATAATATCCCACAGATTGTACCGTATCGCTATGAAATAATGCATTATGCTTTTTACATAATTCTGCAACAAAAGATAGATTAATTTTATTGCCTATTTCATTATTAACATGCATAAAACTCACTAATGTTTTACTAGAACTGTCTTTAAGCAGAGTTTCTAAATCACTATAATCTACCATTCCTCGATCGTCTAATTTCACATAATCAACTGTCAAATTAGAAGTAGCTTCCAAATTCTGAATGGTATGCAAAACCGCGTGATGTTCAATTTTACTGGTAATAATTCTGGTAATACCTAAATCTTTTACACAACTGTTTAAGATTAAATTATCAGCTTCGGTACCACCTGAAGTAAAAATAATTTCGGCTGATGAAACTTTAAAATGAGCTGCAATTTCTTTTCTACAGTTTTCTAATAAGGACTTAGCTGATCTTCCAAATGAATGGGAGGAAGATGGATTACCATAGTCGCTTTTTAAAATTTCCGACATACGTAATATTACTTCATCTCTTACTTGAGTGGTTGCAGCATTATCAAAATAGACTTTCTTCATAGGCCAAAAATAAGATTAATTTTAGTTTCCTAATAAAGAAAATTGTTACTTTGTAATCATTCATTTTTCTATGAAAAAACTTTTTATAATTTTTGCTATTTCAAGTCTTTGTTATGCTTGTAATGATGGGGACATTATTGTTACTGAATTCGATTTTGAGGAATCCAATTTAAACAATTGTGGTGATCCTGGGGGATATACCTTCTTCAATATTAATAATTCTTCAGCAGCCGAAAGTATTTCATTGATTTTAACTAATACTGAAGTATTATTTTTAGAGTCTGGTGTACAAGAATTTCAACTTAACAGCAGTTCAAATACTGTAAATTATAGAAAATTTAACGATGATGTTTCTGATGATTATTTCTGTAGTAATATTCCTCCAATTTCACCAACAGTAACTTTAGAGTTTCTTGGAGAATCTGGTATTGCAGAATTAACAACCATTGTTTCAAAATTAGATAATGATGGCCTTGATGATGAAGACATAACAAGCGAATTAGATACAGATGGAGATGGCTTGCTAGATTATTTTGATGAAGATGATGATGGGGATAATGTTCCTACTTTAATAGAATTAGGACTTGATTTTATAAATGGCATTGATGATGAACCTAGAGATTGGGATGATGACGGTACTCCAGATTATTTAGATAAAGATGATGATGATGACGGTGTACTCACTCGTTATGAAGATGCAAACGGAGATTTAGACCCTACAAACGATGAAACACAAGAAGGCAGTCCAGATTATTTAAATGACGCTATTTCCAACACAAACCCTATTGATCAGTATAGATTACATTCCTATAGCTTTATTAGTGATATTAGTCTTATTTTATTTGACCTTGTTTTAATTAGCACAGATGAGGAGATTATTCAAGAAACTTTAAACATGGGGAATCAAAACAATGTTATTAATACTACAGTAACCGAGACACCTGAGTTTATAGACTAGGCATTTTTATTCTGAAAAACATAAACTTCTGTAGCACCTACTCCATATTTTTGATAATCAGCATCATAAAACTTTAAATTATCAAATCTTTTTAGAAGAAATTCTAATTCCATGCGCAATACACCCTCTCCTACCCCATGAATAAAGACAATACGTTGTATTTTTTTTGAAAATGCAAAATTTAATTGTCGTTTAGCCTCTTCTAGTTGAATTGTTAAAATTTCAAAATTATTTAAGCCTCTAGATTTCGGAATTAATTGATGAATATGTAAATCTATCACCATTGGTGGGAGAATTCTTACTTTTGGTTTTACTCGTCTAGAATTGACGTTCTTTTTTATTTGTTTTTCTGAAATTATTTCAGCAATATTATGAGGTACCATATCATAATCTGAAATCCCATGATTATCTGTAACCAACTCTTTTTTAGCATACTGCAAATTAAAACCATCGATATCGACAATGGTAATAAGGTCTCCTGAAATTGTTATAATCTTCCCTGAAATATCTTCATCTAACACAGATACTTTATCTCCAACTTTCATTTTTATTGTATTAAATATAAATTTAAAGTTAACCAAATTTAATAAATACTTTTATCTTTTATAATTTTTCTTTCTACTTAAAAATGAACAGTTTAGATAGTTTTTTATGGATAAATCAAAAAAAATCACTAGATTTGTTTGTAATAAGAAGTGTTTTGCCCCTGAGATACTTCATAAATTTTAACGATTATGAAAAACCTACTTCTTTTATTTGCCATGCTAATTACTAGCTCGACTGTATTTTCACAGTTAACTGTAAAACCCAACGGGTCTACAGATTCCTATATTTATGTTAAAAATGAAGTATTATTTGTAGAACAAGATGTTAATCTAACAGACAATGGTACAGGAGACACACAAGCAAGTATTTACTTACGTAATGGAGCTCAATTAATTCAAGGTGCTACTGCATCTAACAATAGTGGAACAGGAATACTTTCTGTATACCAAACTGTAGATGAAACAAGTAATTACCATTATAATTTTTGGAATTCTCCAGTTGGTAACCAAACCTTAGGTAGTGGAAGTGCTGGTAATAAGAATGCTGGAGTTTCAAGGTTTTATGAAATTAATGGTCTTACGGATTCAGATATTGCATCTACTACAACAGGACATAATGGTGATAATTCACCTTTAACAATTTCAACACGTTGGATATATACAAGAATCAGCTCTCCTGCTGGGGAAGAAGAAGCCAACTATAATCATATTGGAGCAGGCGATAATATAAGTCCAGGTCATGGCTTTACCATGAAAGGAGTTAGTGATGGAACAGATAATACTATAGCCTATGAATATGATTTTAGAGGTCGCCCTAATAATGGCACGATAACAGTTCCTGTGCAAACAACAGGTACAACACAATGGACCTTATCTGGAAATCCCTATCCTTCTGCAATAGACTTAAAAGAATTCTTTTGGGATAATGATAATGAAAATGGATTAACTGGAATATTATTCTGGGACGAGCCAAAAAATAGCGAATACAGCCATAATTATTTAGATAAATCTGGAGGTTATGGTGTTTGGATACCTGGATCAGATCCAGAAGGTAGTTATACAGCTCCAACATTTAAAAACTATAGTAACCTTGGAGGTATTGGAACTAATGCTGGCACTGGGGCAGGTCTAGTTTACAATAGAAGATACTCGCCTATTGGACAGGGTTTTGTGTTGCGAACTAACGGAGTTACTTCAACAAGTATTACTCTAAATAATTCCCATAGAATTTATGATAACACTGTTTCAGAAGTTAGACTCCAAGAAAATGAAAATGATCCAGCAGAAAGAAGTACATTTAATTCAGATGCGTTTGTAGTAATTACTCCGCAATTACGGATAAATATGGTTTTTAATGATTCGTATGCAAGACAACTGTTATTGTTATTTCATGACGAAAGTACAGATGGCTATGATATTGGCTTAGATGGACACCATCCAATGGATTCTGGTGGAGCTGAGGCATATTACCTAATAGAAGAAAATGATGAATTGGGACCTTTTGTAATACAGACTTTACCCTATGGAGATCATAAACAAATCCCAATTGGTTTTAGTTTAGATGCACAAACAAAAATTACAATAAATACTATTGAAATACAAAATTTTGAGCGTAATGCATACTTTTGGGATTCTTTAAATGATACTTATAAAAAATTATCAACGATTTCAAGTGAATATTTTGATACTGGTATTACATTACCTGCTGGAGTTTATGACGATCGATTTTTTATTGTATTTAAAGGACGTGATCGATTATTAGAAGAATCTGAAGGGACTAAAGCTATTGAAGTAGCAAAAGCATCTGTTGGTTTCTTCCAAAATAATCCTTATCAACAAATGGAGGTATCTAACCCAGAAGGGTATGACATTAAATCTGCTGCTGTATATGATATGACAGGTAAATTGGTAGCAACCAAACATAATGTTGGTAGCGTTTCTAATTTTAATATTCCAACGTCTAATTTAGCAGATGGTGTTTATTTAGTAAAATTAATAACTTCAGAAAACATCAATATAGATTACAAAACGATTATTCAAAACAATTAAACGTAATTGATACTTAATAAAAAAAGCGGCTAATAGCCGCTTTTTTTATACCTATATAATTCAAATTAATTATTTTTCAAACTCTGTTATTGTTTTAATAATTATAGAAACACAATCTAATAGTTGATCTTCTGTCATTACTAATGGTGGCGCAAAACGAATAATGTTTCCATGAGTTGGTTTAGCTAACAATCCATTATCTCTAAGCTTTAAACAAATATTCCAAGCAGTATCACTTTCTTCAGTATCATTAATTAAGATAGCATTTAACAAGCCTTTACCCCTAACACCTAAAACTAGATCACAAGTTGGAATAAATGCATCTAATTTATCTCTAAAAAGCTTTCCTAAGCGTTCAGCATTTTCAGCAAGATTCTCATCTTCTACTACCTCTAAAGCAGCAATAGCAACAGCACAAGCTAATGGATTACCTCCAAATGTAGATCCGTGTTGCCCTGGTTTTAAAACAGACATGGTTTCATTTCTTGCCAATACTGCAGATACTGGATACACTCCTCCACTAATTGCTTTCCCTAAAATTAAAATGTCTGGCTTTACATCTTCATGATTTACAGCCAATAACTTCCCAGTTCTAGCAATTCCAGTTTGTACTTCATCCGCAATAAATAATACACCATAAGCTTCACATAAATCTTTAGCTTTTGTTAAATACCCTTCAGAAGGAACATATACTCCAGCTTCTCCTTGTATAGGTTCTACTAAAAATCCTGCAATATTTTTATTAGACTTCAAAACGTCTTCTAAAGCTTCTAAGTTATTGTATTCAATTTTTATAAATCCATCAGTGAAAGGTCCAAAGTTTTTACGAGCATCTTCATCATTTGAAAAAGAGATTATTGTTGTCGTTCTTCCATGAAAATTGTTCTCACAAACTATAATTTCTGCTTTATTTTCAGGAATTCCCTTTTTTTCATAAGCAAATTTTCTACAAAGCTTTATTGCGGTTTCAACTGCTTCTGCACCACTATTCATGGGCAAAATTTTATCAAAGCCGAAATACTCACAAGCATATTTTTCATAAACACCTAAAATGTCATTATGAAAAGCACGTGAAGTTAATGTTAGTTTTTTTGCTTGTTTTGATAATGCATCCACTATTTTCGGATGACAATGTCCTTGATTTACTGCGGAATATGCAGATAGGAAATCATAATATTTTTTCCCCTCTACGTCCCATACAAAAACACCTTCTCCCTTTTCTAATACTACAGGTAGTGGATGGTAATTATGAGCTCCATACTCATTTTCTAAATCGATTGCTTTTTGTGATAAATTTTGGTCTACAATAGCCATAACATAAAATTTTAATATTGAATATAATGTTATTCCTTCTATACCTTTATTCTTTCGATTATCGAAAATTCAGCGGAGGAGAGAAATCATCCTTAGAGCCCGCAATTTACTAAATAAAATTTTCAGTTGAAATAGATCATTTTTATAATTTCGAGGAAAGTGTTGAAATCTGAAGTTCTATCCTCTTAATTTCTCTTTTAATACTGTTTTTATCCATCTGCATCCAAAGAAACATTTTTAACATGGATATCATCAATAAACATGTAATTACAGACAAGGACCATCTAATTATTTCATTGGTTTGCTCTGTATTAAAAAACTGAATAATACTATAAATAAGAAAGCCAAAAACTATTAGCATTACAATATTCATTAAAAGCATAATCCATTTATTTTTCCCTTGAAACAATCCTCCTAACATCTGAAAAACATTTTGTTCCTCAAGATTATCGTAAAATTTAGATTCTTCTTCCGTTAAAGCTTCTTTAATTAACTCATCGATTTTTTCAAATTCATTTTTCATAACTTCTATGTTTTATAATTGTTTTTAATTTTTCTCTTGCATAAAATAATCTTGACTTAACTGTCCCCTTAGATAAATTCAGAATTTCACAAATTTCACTTAAGGAATATGCTTCTATATAAAATAAGCGGATCACTATTTGTTGTCCTTTAGGTAAAGAACCTATAGCTTGCTTTAACTTTTGAATCTCAGTTAAGTTCTTAGAATCTGTTTCATTAATTACTCTTGCAGACTCATAATATTCCTTTAGGTTTTTGAAATCTCTTTGCTCTTTTCGCAACCAATCTATAGATTTACGAGTTACTATGGACAAACTCCAGCTTCCAAATTTGTTCGTATCTTCTAGAGTATGTACTTTATTAATAATAATCCGCCAGCTTTCTTGTGCGATATCCTTAGCGACATCAATATCTTTAGTATAATAAAAAGCTTGTTTACAAAATTTTGCATTCCATCGTTTCACCAAGATTGCTAAAGACTTTTTATGACCAGATTGATAGTTTAAAACCAACCATGAATCTACTATTTTATTCGTTTTATCCATAAGATCATCTATACTAAAGACGCACTAAAATCAAAAAGGTTCATTTTAAATTGAATTTATTAAAGATAATTGAAATATCTCATTAAGTATTTTGAAGCTATTCTTATTTTTGTCCCTATGGCAAGACGAAATAATAAAAAAGTTTTTGAAAATTTAGAAGTGACCGATGCTGGTGCAAAAGGGAAAGCAATTGCTCATGCTCCAGACGGAAAAGTGGTATTTATAAGCAATGCGGTACCTGGTGATGTTTGTGAAGTGCAAACTACTAAAAAAAGAAAAAGTTATTACGAAGGAAAAGCCATTTCTTTTTCTAAATATTCTAACAAACGTGTAGAGCCTAAATGTGATTATTTTGGGACTTGTGGCGGTTGTAAATGGCAATATATGGGTTATGAACATCAACTTTATTACAAACAAAAAGAAGTTGAAAACAATCTAAGACGTCTTGGAAAAATAGAGCTCCCAGAAATCACACCTATTTTAGGATCCGAAAACCAATACTTTTATCGAAACAAAATGGAGTTTTCATTTAGCGACAGTAAGTGGTTGACCATAGAACAGATAAAAAGTGATGAAATTATTGAAAACCGAAATGCCTTAGGCTTTCATATTCCTGGAATGTGGGATAAAATACTGGATATCGATAACTGTCATTTGCAACGTGACCCTAGTAATACTATTCGAAATTTTATAAAAAATAAAGCCGAAGAACTACAGCTCACATTTTATAATGCTAGAAAACAAGAAGGTTTTTTACGTACTTTAATGTTAAGAACTGCGAGCACTGGTGATGTAATGGTATTGCTTCAATTTTTTCATGAAGACAAAGAGAAAAGAGAATTGCTATTAGAAGCTATTCAATCCAAATTTTCAGAAATTACTTCTCTTTTATACGTAATCAATTCTAAAGGAAACGATACCATTTATGATCAAGAAGTAAATTTATATAGTGGGCAAGACCATATCTTTGAAGAGATGGAAGGTCTACGATTTAAAATAAATGCAAAATCTTTTTATCAAACAAATTCTGAACAAGCTTTTGAATTATATAAAGTTACTAGAGATTTTGCAGAGTTAACAGGAAAGGAATTAGTTTTCGATTTATATACAGGAACGGGTACTATTGCTCAGTTTGTAGCCAAACAAGCTGCAAAGGTAATTGGCGTAGAAGCTGTACCAGATGCCATAATAGCAGCAAAGGAAAATGCAAAATTAAATAAGATAGATAATGCTGAATTCTATGTAGGAGATATGAAGAAAGTGTTTAATGATGCATTTATTACACAACATGGAATTCCGGATGTAATCATTACTGATCCACCAAGAGATGGAATGCATAAAGATGTTGTTGGACAGTTATTAAAAATTTCTGCTGAAAAGATTGTGTATGTAAGTTGTAATAGTGCAACACAAGCAAGAGATTTAGCTCTATTAGATGTAGATTATAAAGTTTCGAAAACGCAAGCAGTAGATATGTTTCCACAAACACATCACGTAGAAAATGTTGTACTTTTGGAAAAACGAAAAAGCTAGATTGAAATTAATTATGATAAAAAAAATAATTTTATTTATATGCATCTTCTTTTTTGTAAATAGCTGTACTAAAGACGATATCTGTTCTGAAGGAACACCAACAACTCCTTTATTAATTGTTACCTTTAAAAACTTTAACAATCCTTTATTTTCTAAATCTGTAGAAAATTTAACAGTATCGACCATAATTGAAAATGACACCACTCATTTAGTTAACAAAACAACTACAGATTCTATAGCTATCCCTTTAAGAACTGGATTAGATGTAACAGACTATTTATTTGTTGAAAATAATCAAGATGAAAATCCTGGAAATACCGATGGAGTTACTTTTAGTTATATACGAGAAGATGTCTATATAAACCGTGCTTGCGCATTTAAAACAATCTATAAACAACTTTCTGCAGATAGAGAAACCGATACTGATAATTGGATACAAGAAATAATCGTTAATAAATTCATTATTGAGAATGAAGAGGATACTCACGTTACTATTTACCATTAGTCTTTTATTTTTATCTTCCTTTTCTTTAAAGGCTCAAGAGGAAAATATTAAGGATAACGATACGCTAATAAAAAATAATAAATACGGATTGCGTTTGGGTGTTGATCTATCAAAACCATTAATATCCTTAATAGATGATGATTATTCGGGCTTTGAAATAATGGGAGATTTTAGAATATCGCATCGATTTTATATAGCTACAGAATTAGGTAGAGATAAAGACAAACAAATCGAAAGTAATTTAGAATCGTCAACTAAAGGAATTTACTTTAAAATTGGCACTGACTTTAATGCTTATAATAACTGGGTTGGGATGAATAATGCCATATTTACTGGATTAAGATATGGATTTTCTACTTTCGACCAAGAATTACTAAGTTACAGTATTTATACAGGGGATACAACTTTTCCGGGAACCACCGTATATGAACCTATTGAATACACAGGACTTACAGCACATTGGGCAGAATTTATTTTTGGCGTAAAAACTGAGGTTTACACTAATTTGTATATATCGATTCAACTTCAATTAAAACATCTAATTACCGAAGATAAGCCCGATAACTTTGACAACCTTTACATTCCTGGCTTTAATAGAACCTACGACTATAGCGATTTTGGTGTAGGATTCGGTTATGGAGTTTCCTACTTAATACCAATTTATAAAAAATAAACACTAGGTCTTGGCGAACATTGTGAAGTAATCTTATGAAGAAAAAAAGTGCAAACTTATAAGATTCCTACCTTGCTCCTCCGCTAAAGATTCGGCGGCACGTGGACGCAAGAATTCTATTGTTTCTTAGCCTTTCTACTACCCTCGTACATTTCGTATTTTACTAATTTACCTTCTAATTTACCATTATACAGTCTAATTCTTCTAGAAGGTCGTAAACCTACATGCTTTAAAGCTTCCATATTACTTGTGATCATCCAAGCTTGTGTCCCAGGGTACCCATGTTTTAGTGTCGCTCCTATAGACGTATACAACTTTTCTGCATCCACTTGTATTCTTTCATCGTATGGTGGATTAAAAACAATAAACAAAGACTGATCATTTTCTTTTTTACTTTCAAAAAAGTCTTGTTTTCTAACAGAAACAAATTCCTGAAGATTTGCACTATTAATATTTTCTTTAGCTTTACTAACAATATCAGCTTCTATATCGAACCCTTCAATCTTAAAATGGAAATCTTTAATTTTTTTTAAAGCAGCATTTTCAATTAGTTCAAACAAATCCACATCAAAATCAGGCCAGTTCTCAAAACCAAATTCCTCCCTATTTAAATTTGGAGGAATATTACAGGCTATCATAGCTGCTTCAGTTAATATCGTGCCACTTCCACACATAGGATCTAGAAAATTACATTGTCCACTCCATCCCGAAAGCATAATCATACCTGCGGCAAGCACTTCATTTATTGGCGCCATTGTATTAGCAACCTTATAGCCTCTTTTATGTAAGGATTGACCTGAACTATCAAGAGAAATTGTACAAATATTACGATCGATATGAATATTTACACGTAGAGTAGGATGGTCTAAATCAACATCGGGTCTTCTACCCTCTTTATCTCTAAATCGATCTACAATAGCATCTTTAGTCTTTAATGCTATATATTTTGAATGTGTGAATTTTTCAGAAAAAACTGTAGCATCTACTGCCAAAGTCCCATCTACATCCATATAATTCTCCCAAGGAATCTCATAAACTTTTTTGTAAACATCTGCCTCGGTAAAGACATTGAAGGAACGAATAGGTTTTAAAATTTTTATAGCAGTTCTACAACATAAATTCGCTTTATATAAAAATCCCATATCTCCTTCGAAGGTAACATTCCTAGTACCTAATTCTACTCCAGAAGCACCCAATTTCCGAAGCTCTTGTGCTAATATTTCTTCTAAACCATATAAGGTTTTCGCCAACATCTTAAAATTTTTTCCCATACTGCACCTCTTTTATTGAGGAAGTCTATTAAATTAAAATTTAAAATAAGATAAATAAAAATACTTCTATTTAAATAAAGGAACAAAAATACAGTAATTTAGTAGCGCAATTTATTTTTATGCAAAAAGATACAGAAAATTGGTATTCTTCCTGGTTTGACACCCCGTATTACCATATATTATATAAAAATCGTGATTTTAAAGAGGCTGGAGATTTTATGGAAAATCTTACCTCCTTTCTAAAGCTACCAAAACATGCTGAAATTTTAGACTTAGCCTGCGGAAAAGGTCGCCATGCTAAATATCTTAATGATTTAGGTTACAGTGTAACTGGTGTAGATTTATCCCCTAAAAGCATTGCATTTGCTAAACAATTCGAAAATTTGAGTTTGCATTTTTTTGAACACGATATGTGTTTGCCATTTTCAAAAAGGTTTGACGCCGTTTTTAATCTTTTTACCAGTTTTGGTTATTTTGAAAATGAGGAAGATAATTTAAAAACGATTAAAGCAATTAAGGAAGAACTAAAAGAAGAAGGTTTTGGAGTAATAGATTTTTTAAATGTAGAATATGTACGACAACATCTTGTTACTTCTGAAATAAAAGTTGTAGATGGGATCACTTTTCATGTGAAAAGAAAAATTGAAGAAGGCTATATTATTAAAGACATAAAATTTTCGCATAACAATAATGATTATAGCTTTACGGAAAGAGTAAAAGCAATTACTTTATCCCATTTTGAAGCATATTTTAAAGATGCAAACATTCAATTAAAATATTGCTTTGGTAATTATCAATTGAATGACTTTTGTGAAGAAACTTCGGAACGACTAATTTTAATTTTCAAATAATGACTTATCTATTACTCTTCTCATCGGTTGTTATAGGCTATGCTTTGGCCCTAATCTTAAAAGTAAAAGAGGTAAAACACATTTCTATCTTTTTAGCTTTTAGTGGAGCTTTTTTATTGTCTGTAACTATTTTCGAATTACTCCCTGAAGTTTACGAAATACCCTCAAAAGAAATTGGAATCTATATTATCATTGGAATTTTATTGCAAATTTTTTTAGAATTCTTTTCGAAAGGTGCTGAGCACGGCCATGTACATTCGCATACAGAAAAATATTCTTTTCCTTGGCTGCTTTTTATTAGTTTAAGTATTCATGCATTATTAGAGGGTTTCCCTATTGCTGAAGACAATAATTTAATGATTGGTGTTATCGTACATAAAATTCCGATTGCATTAATTTTATCTTTATTTTTTATAAAAGCAAATTATAGTAAAACTGTCACTATTGTTTTTCTTTTATTATTTGCACTAATGACTCCCTTAGGTAATTGGGTATCTAACCAAGAATTATTTACTGCAGATCAAGAACTAAAAATATCTGCTATTACTATTGGCATATTCCTACATGTTTCTACTACTATTTTATTTGAAAGTTCTAAGAATCACAAATTTAATCTTTCAAAAATGACAGCAGTGATTATTGCAATGGTTTTAGCCTATTTTCTATAATTATTATTAATAATACATTTTATAGTATTAATACTATAAAAATATTTATCTCCTATTTTAAATAGTAGCTGGCTCATTTTTCTTCAGATTCTAACATCATTATCTTTTCAGCTATAATTGAAATTTATATACAGAAAAATATCATCACCTATTAATGATTAAAGTTTTAAAGAAGTCAAGATATATAATAACAACCATAGTTATGCCACCCAAAAAAACTATTTATTCATAATGTCATTATAAAAATCACTTTTAAAACAGTCATAACATTTAAGGTTAGTGACATGAAGAATTTGTCTACTCTTATTTTACTTGTATTAATCCAAACTTATTTAATTAAAACTGTCTCATCAATAGAAGTATATCTACTTGCATATTATAAGTAAATAATAAAATATTGCATTTAGATTTATTGTAAAAAAAAAGTCCCAATTCTTTCGAATTGGGACTTAAAGAAGGCGGCGACCTACTCTTCCACAGTAGTAGTACCATCGGCGCAAACGGGCTTAACTTC
>MAAC01009435.1_pt1 | contig 30224 bp, 31 predicted proteins | sample 1115981 | NCBI WGS metagenome assembly MAAC01 (sample SAMN04961126, study PRJNA320927) | seawater metagenome | isolation source: sample BD02T64 sea water enriched with oil for 64 days | place: USA:Gulf of Mexico | collected 2013-07-27 | reverse complement strand
CAGCGCATCCATTTATTGCACCAGATGAATCTTATTTAATTTGGGATAGCGAAAGAGAAAATGGCTATGGTGGTACTGATTTGTATATCAGTTTTAAACAGAAAGATGGTTCATGGGGTACTGCCATAAACATGGGAGATAAAATAAATACAACAGGCAAAGAAAATGGTGGCTATGTTTCTCCAGATGGAAAATACTTCTTCTTTAATAGAAGATTTGTTATACACTGGGTAGATGCCAACATAATTGAAGAACTTAGACCAAAACAATAATCAAGAAAACAACAAAAATGAAAAAAATATATACGGTATTAATCCTAGTAATAAGTATCTCTTTTTTTGCTTGTAAGACTAATAAACAGCCAAAAAAAGAACGTGCTACAAGAATCAATACAAAAATTTATCTTGGACAAAAGCCACCTGGCTTAACTCCAGAATTGTTTGCGCCAGACATTATTAAAAATGAATTTAGACAGGCAGCTGGTGTCTTTTCTCCAGACTTAAAGGAATTCTATTTTAGAAGAAGAGGAGGAGCCTATGAAAAGAATGCCTTGGTTGTTGTGAAGTTAGAAAACAACAAATGGACAGAATCACTTGTAGCCAATAGAGCAGGAGAGCCGTTTATTTCTAAAGATGGAAAAACCATGCATTTAGGAAAAAGATATAGAGAACAAACCGCTACTGGTTGGTCTGAGAAAAAAAATCTGGGTGCTCCTTTTGATAAATTTAGAATTATGCGACTTACCGTTGCAGCTAACGGAACCTATTATTTTGACGAGGCAAGCGAATCAGGACCACTTCGTTATTCAAGAATTATAGATGGAAAATATGAAGAACCTAAAGCGTTACAAATTGAAGATATTGGTGATTGGAATGCGCACCCATATATTGCTCCAGATGAATCTTATGTAATCTGGGATGATCAAAGAGAAAAAGGTGGATTTGGAGATGCAGATTTATACATTTCTTTTCGTCAAAAAGATGGTGCTTGGGGAGCATCAATCAATTTAGGAGATACCATAAACACTGAGTTTGCCGAAGCATATGGTAGCATAACACCAGATGGTAAATATTTCTTCTTCCATAGAGGTTATGGAGGAAATAGAGCAGATATTTATTGGGTAGATGCTAAAATCATCTTGGCACTCAATCCAAATAAATAGGAAGTACTATATCCAATAAAAACAATAATAAATAGACGTATGAAAAAAGCAATAGTAAGCATCGTTGTGTTATTCCTTACAATGAATAGTTATGCGCAAGAGTACAAAGCGTATTATGACAACGGTACTTTAAAAGTAGCTGGTACAAAAACAAATGGATTAGATAATGGCATATGGAATTACTATTTTGAAAACGGTAAGATTAGTAAAACCGGGAATAATGAAAATGGAAAGCTTCATGGCCAATGGAAATACTATTACGATACTGGAGTGTTAAGAATTATTGGATCCTATAAAAACGGAAAAGACTTAGGACTTTGGAAATATTATCACAGTAATGGTGCTTTAAGGGCCATAGGAGATTATGCCAATGGTAAGCAAACTGGCCAATGGAAATACTATCATAAAAATGGGGTATTGCGTAAAATTGGTGAAAAAGAAAATGGTGTTGATATTGGTACCTGGAAATTCTATGATGAAAAGGGAAACTTGGTGAAACAGCAGTGAAATAATTTAAAGTAATATAGGAGTATGATGTTAAAATGATAAAAAACAGGTAGAAATATCTGTTTTTGATTTTGTAGCTACTTATTGACAATTATGGTAATTGGGCTTTAATATTTATACTGTTTTTAGAAACAACTTCAAGAAACCTAAATTTCTTCTATCTAGAACAAAGACGAGGTGAAAATTACTTTTAGTAATTATAATCTGTTAGTTTTAATGCATGAAAAGAGAAAATTAGCTCTGAAAACGAATAACATTTGCCAACCTGTATAATTAGTTGTTTACGGAATTTCCCTACGTAAATTCACACGAATTAATTATCTTTCCGCAGCGGCGGAAAGTGAATTGAACATAAAACTTTTACCAAACATATAAAAAAAGAAAAGATTGTGTTTAAATGAAGGCACCTGTAATAAATGTGTTTTTTTAGTTTTTTCTTAACTAAAAGATAGGGACAATAATTGTAGCTATGCATTTATTATAGAGCTCAACCAATCTAAAATTTGAATCATGAAAAAAGTGTATGTCCTTTTAGTACTTATTTCTTCCATTTTTTTAAGTGCTTGTACCCCTAAAAAACAGCATTCAAAAGACACCTATCTAGGGCAAAAGCCTCCAGGTTTATCTCCAGAATTATTTGCGCCAGATATGATTAATACAGAATATAGGGAAGCAGAAGCTGCTTTTACACCAGATTTAAAAGAGTTCTATTTTCGCAGAAGAGGCGGATCCTATAAAAAGAACACTTTGGTTGTGGTGCATTACAAAGACAATAAATGGATAGAGTCTATTGTGCCACCAAGAGCAGGAGAACCCGTAATTTCTCCAGATGGTAAGATCTTGTACTTAGGAAGAAAGTATCGTGAAAGAACAAACACTGGTTGGTCTAAGGTTAAAAGCCTGGGACCTATGTTTGATAATAAAGAATACGGTATCATGCGCTTTTCGTCATCTGCTAACGGTACCTATGTTTTTGACGATTATACAATCGATGTAATTCGTATATCAACAATGAAGGACGGCAAACGCCAAGCACCAATACAAATGGATTCTGTGGTGAACACAGGTAAATGGACAGCACATCCGTATATTGCTGCAGATGACTCTTACATCATCTGGGATAGTGAAAGAGAAAACGGACATGGTAAATCTGACCTATACATTCGTTTTAAACAGAAAAATGGATCGTGGGGAGCTGCAATTAATTTAGGACCTGAAATAAATACAGGAGTATCTGAAGCTTATGGAAGTGTTTCTTCTGATGGAAAGTATTTTTTCTTTCATAGATCTTATGGTGGTGATACAGGAGATATATTTTGGGTAGATGCACAATTTATAGAGAACCTAAGACCTAATTAAAAGAATCGAGACACTAAAATACATATTAAACAAAATTCTTCCTATTCAAGAGAAAGATTGGATTGCAATAGAACCATATCTATCAATTGTTAAGATTAAAGAAAATGAGCAATTACTTTGCCCTCCCCGCAAATGCAATTTCATTGCTTTCATTAAATCGGGTGCTATAAGGTCTTACCATAAAGATGATAATCTGGTTGAAACTAATCTTTTATTGAAATCTGAAAATGAATTTATCACAGATTATGAAAGTTTTATCAGTCAAGATTCAGCCACATTGTGGATAGAATCTATGGAAGATGGTGAGGTTGTGTTTTTAGACAGAACTGGTCTATACTCACTTTACGAGACTTCTTTTTATTGGAATAAATTTGGTAGAATTATTAGTGAACAAATTTTCTTAAATAGTAAACGTAGAACAGAACAAATGCTGTTTTTAACACCTAAAGAAAGATATGTATTGCTTTTAAAAAATCAACCCTCCTTTTTTCAAAAATATTCTTTAAAGCATATTGCAAGTTATTTAGGCATAACTCCACAATCCTTAAGTAGAATTAGAAATCAGCTTTCTAAACAGTAGTTACCCAAAGTTAAGTGATGGTTTCATTATTTTGATAGAAATTTGTATTAATTAAAAAACAAAATCTCAAATTTATGATTGGCACTTTCCTATCTATCGTTTTATTCTTAATTTTTACAGTACTAGGCGGCTTTCATTTCTACTGGCTTTTTGGAGGTGTTTGGGGATTAAAAAAAACAATTCCAACAAAAAGTATTGAAGTAAAATTATTACCAATTCCTAAATTAGCTACCTTAATAGTTGCACTAGTATTAGTGTCTTTTGGGCTGATTTATCTTGTTAAATCTGAACTAATAAAAATTCAAATTCCAAATTGGATTACAAATTATGGATATTGGGGTATTTCATCTCTTTTTATTTTGCGTGCAATTGGAGAATTTAAGTATGTTGGTTTTTTTAAAAAAATAAAAAATACTGAATTTGCGAAAGCTGATTCGAAAGTGTTCTCTCCTTTATGTTTAATCATAGGAATTACAGGAATAGTAATTGAATTGATTCATAAGTAATTGGTGGTAACCGTGAGTGTATTTATTTGTTAGTACAAGCATGCTTCAAGGCCTCGTGAATTAATTTGGTGCTAACATGCGTTACTGTTTTTTTAACGGCATTAATGATGTGTTTTTTCTTTATCATCTTAAAGTCTTTATAGAGGTAATTGTTAGGGAATGAATCAAATTTACAATTCACAACATTCTTATTACAGTTCATTACATTTCATTTTTTAACATTCAATTGGTCATATACTTTTGCAGCATAAAAAAATAAAATGCAAGATAGACCAAAAGTTAAAAAAATAATATTGGGGACCGTTTTAGTAGCTACAATGCTATTAAACCCAACAGAAATGCTAGGGCAAAACACCACCAATTTTAAATGGCCAGAAAGTAAAATCACCCCCATATTTAAAGAGTTTATAAAAGCCTATAATACAAATGACCTAATAAAAATAGAATCCTTTACAAGGAAGCATTACGAAAAAGACTTTGTAAAAGCTGCCTCATATTGGCCAAGTGTGTTTGCCGATTTTGGACAAATAGAAGCTTTTAAAATAGAAAAAAGTTGGTCTAATAAAAACAGATTGGCAATTTGGTTTCGTGGAAAACACACTAAAAACTGGGTAATTATTATGTTTCGAATGAATGCAGATAATACCAAAATTATTGGTAAAACTACAAGTCGAGGTTCTCGTCCTTCTGGTCATTTACCTCCTTATAGACCAATTTCATCAAAGGAAATGAAACCTCATTTAAAAAAATACTTACAAAAGTTACACAAACTAGATCATTTTTCGGGATCAGTATTAGTAGCCAAAGGGAATACCATTTTATTTGAAGGTACTTATGGTAAAAGCAATCAAAAGAGAAATACTAAAAATAACAAAAACACTTCTTTTAATATAGCTTCTACTTCTAAAACATTTACGGGTGTTGCTATCACAAAATTAGCAGAACAAGGAAAGCTTAAATTTACTGATCCTATAAGTAAATTTATACCAGAATATCCTAAAGATATTGCCAAGCAAGTAACCATTCATCATTTGTTAACCCACACTTCTGGTATTGAGCTAGATGATTATAAACCATTTAATATAGACAATGACAAATCAAAAAGTCTTAGTGAATCTTTAACAGCTCAAATAACACATATTGATTCAATAAATAATGGACGAAGAAAGAATTTTAAAGTATTAAACAAATATGATTATTCAAATGAAGAGTATACTTTATTAGGTGTAATAATAGAAAGAGCAAGTGGAATGTCTTATGCACAATACATAGAACAACATATTTTTAATCCGCTGAACATGAAAAACTCTTTTGTTGATATTCAAAAACTATCTAATCACCAAAACAAAGCAATTGGGTATACATATAAAGATACCGAATCAAATTTTGTAGGTGGTATAAGACGCGAAAATGGAGGAGTAGGTCTTTATTTGGCTCCAGAAGGAGGTGTTTATTCTACAACTAGAGATTTGTATACGTACTTTAAAGCAATTAATAATCATACACTTGTAAGCAAAGAAAATCAAGAACTACTGCATAAAAAACATGTCAAATTTTTTAGTTTTGATGATGAAAGCAGGTATTATGGTTATGGTTTTGCGATAAATAGATTAGGAAAAGCTATAACTATTGGACATGGTGGTGTATTTCCTGGGGTTGGAAGCCGTATGGAGTATTACCCAGAACAAGATTATTATGTAATTGTATTAAGTAATTACGGATCTATGGCTGGTAGTGCTGTTGCGGCCCATATAAAAGATCTTATAGAACCAAATGATTAGCCATTTATTTACTCTCTATTGCATTTAACAGATTCTAAAATTAGCGACCATATTGATTATAATTAATTATATTGCTAACTGAAAGGCAAGATGATTTTTGCTGCTACTTAGCTTATTTAAAACTGTTGTATTTATATTTACACCACTTAAGTGTTTTGCTGCAACAGTTGGTGTTTTTTTTAACCAACACTCATCTCTAAATAGTACGTAATGACAAACATTGTTAATTATAAAAAGACGCATCAAAACGAAATTAATGCAATGATGCAAGAAATAGCATTAGAATTTGAAGAACAAATTCTACCTAAAACAACTAAAGAAACACCCAAAATACCTGATACATATTGGGTTGCTATTCATAACAAAAAGGTTATTGGAACAGTTGGTGTTTTAGTAGTTGAGAACCAATATGGAATTTTAAAAAAGATGATGTTGAAAAAAGAATTTCGGGGAAAGAAACTAGGAGTATCAAAAAAAATGCTAACTAAAGTGATTCGTTGGTCAGAAGAAAATGGAATTTTAAAAATTTATCTCGGTACCATGAGCCAGTTTAAAGCCGCACATTCTTTTTATAAAAATAATGGATTTATGCCCATTAAAGAAAGTGAATTACCACATGATTTTCTCAAAAACCCTTTAGATACTGTATTTTTCGTAAAAACCTTTTAACATCCAAGATACTTAACAAGAGATATGATCAATTCTTAGAGTTCTTGAGATAGCGTGTATGATAAGGTTACTTCATACCCTTATATCCATTTTGTATGCCTCTAAACTAGGTGTACATCACTACAAGTTTGGCACCTTGTATATTGTATATAGTTTTGCCTATGTAAACTTAAAAACACAAGCGTTTTGAAAACAAAAATTTACAATTTCTTAAACAAACCATATGCAGTACTTATAATAATGCTGATTGCGCCATTATTTGGCTTTATAGATAGAAACTTTGTTTTTTTCTTTGCATTGGGTGCTGCTTATTTACTACTAAGAAGCAGCAAATATGATTGGTCTAAATTTGGATTCGGAGAAAAGATAACTAGAAAAACCGTATTAAAGAGTACCGTAATTGCATTAGGGCTTTTTGCTATATTTACGTTGTTTATAGATCCGTTACTCCAATTATGGCTAGGTGATTATGATTTATCTTCTATAGATGATGTGAGAGGTAATTTTGCCAGTTATCTTATCTTACTATTTATTGTGTGGATATTTGCAGCGTTTGGAGAAGAATTTCTATTTCGTGGTTATTATATGAAAGGATTGGCAGAGTTATTAGGGAATACTAATGGAACTTGGTTGCTCTCAGCGTTTATAACATCACTTTATTTTGGAGTATCACACATGTATCAAGGCTTTATTGGTGTAGTATCAGTCTTTTTATGGTCTTTTGTTATTTCATTAATTTTTAACAAAAACAGAAATAACTTACTGCTATTGGTATTGATTCACGGAATTTATGATACCGTAGGTGTAACACTTATCTATTTGAATAAGGATACAGTGATTACTGACTGGGTGCAACAGTTGTTTTAAAAAACGAACATTTGGTCTGGAATTAACAACAATTCAGTAACTATATATTTCTAATTAGAAAATAGTTACTGAATTTTGCTTTTGTAAATAATTAAACGATAAATTTACTTTTATGACCAAACAGAAGACCATAATAGTTAGAATAGCATTATTAGCAGGTACCTTAATCTCATTATTTTTTGTGCCTTGGTTGTTGTTGAAAGCCTGGGTTTTACCATTGCCAAACACGGTTCAAGAGCAATTAGATGAAGCCATCGGTCATGGGTTTGAGGGCATGATTGTATATGTAGATCAATCAGATAAATCCTCTCAGTTTTTGGCTGCAGGCTGGCACAATAGAGAGAATAAGATTCCGGCTAAACCAAAAGCACTATTTAAACTGGCGAGTATTAGTAAATTATACGATGCTGTTGCGGTTACCAAATTGGTAAGTGACGGAAGACTTTCTTTGGATAAAACAGTTGCAGATTATTTTCCAGAGCTTGTAGGTGTAATTGATAATGCAGAGAAGATTACGTTACGGGTAATGATTCAGCATAAAAGCGGAATACCAAACTTTACGGATGCACCTGACTTTTGGGCAAATCCAACAGAAACTTTTGAAGAAAGTCTTGCATTGATTAAAGGCAAACCTGCCAATTTTGAACCAGGAGAGGACTATGAATATTGCAACACTAATTATTTATTGATTAATAAAATAATGGACAATGAACTTGGCTATAGAAATTTTCAATATATTCAGGAAGAAGTGCTGATTCCGTTAAACCTAAACAATACTTTTGGTTCTCTAAAAGAAGTAAATATAGAGCATGTAATGAGTGGTTATCATGTAGGGCATCCAGATGATTTAAAAACAGATGATCATGGAATGCTTGCTACTGCAGAAGATGTGGGTGTTTTTTTAAGAGCTCTCAACGATGGATCAGTATTTGAAAAAGGAGAACAAGAAATTTATGCTTCTATTTATAAATATGAACATGCAGGTTGGGTTCCTGGATACCAGAGTTTCGCAAAATATTACAAAGATATTGATGCTGTATTAGTAGCATTTTATAGTACAACAGATCCCAAATTATATAATTGGAACTTGTCTGAAATCATAAATAATAGAATTGTTAAAATTCTTAAAAAGTAAAAACGATACACAAATAGAAAAGAAAAAATAAATAATGAACTTAATAGAGGCTCAAACAAAAGACATCTTAGAATTAAAGGAAATTTGTATTAATGCATATTCTAAGAATTTTTATGACCATTGGAATAAGGGGGGACTAGAGTGGTATTTAGATAAGGAATTTAATGAAAAAAGACTTGAATCTGATTTGATAGATAAAAATACAGTATACTATTTTATTAATCACGAATTTAATACTGTTGGATTTATAAAGATCAATAACAAAGCTGTTATTGGAAGTACAACAAGTAATGTTGTAGAATTAGAAAAAATATATGTTCTTCCAGAGTGTAAAGGAATGGGAATTGGTAAAATGGCTTTGCAAGAAATTATAAACAAGTCTGCCAAAGATGGAAAGAAAAATTTATTTTTATCTGTAATTGAAACAAATGTAAACGCAATTGCTTTTTATAAAAAAAATGGTTTTCAATTCCATAGTAAAACAATTCTAGATGTGCCATATTTCAAAGAAGAACTAAAAGGGATGGATAGAATGGTTATAGAATTATAAGAGTAAAACAAAGATGCTTGTAAATAATTGTTATATTTAAATAAAAAATGAAGACAACAACATTTCTAACATTTGTAGGTCATCAATGTGGAAAAGCTAAAGAGGCGATAAATTACTACACATCAATTTTTCCGAACTCGGAAATTAAAAGTATCACAAAATACTCAGAAGGAGAAGCTGGAGGGACACCAGAACTTATAAAATATGGAGTATTTACAATTAATGGAGTAGAGTATATGGTTTCTGAAAGTAATTTTAACCATGCTTGGTCATTTACACCAGGAGTATCAATATTTGTTTCTTGTAATTCTGAAACAGAGATACAAACTTTATTCGAAAAACTTTCTTCAAATGGAGGTCAAGTAATGGTTCCTCTTGATAATTACAGTGGTTCAGGTGATTACGGCTTTGGCGTAAAATTTGGATGGTGTCAAGATAGATATGGTATTTCTTGGCAATTGAATCTTTCAAAATAAATTAGAATTAACACTTTGTTGTACATCATTAAAAATAATCTATATAAATTGGTTCAATTATAACAATCATGTACCATGAAAAAAATAGTTAGTTGTTTTATATTCTTATTTGTGTTTTCATATGCATATTCACAAAAGAAAATGAACAGACATGAGTTTATAATTACCACAGAAGAGAATATTAAAGTCTCATTATTCGCAATTACAAACAAAGACAGTATGGACTATAGACCTACAGTATTGCTGATTCATGGAGCAGGAGGGAACAAAGAATTATGGATAGATCGTAGAGAAACAGTTGATGATTTGTATAATTTTGGATACAATATTGTATCTATGGATATTAGAGGTTATGGTAAGTCTAGCCCTCAAATACAAGGAGAATTTACATTTCCTATTTATGATTTAAAAGTAGTTATCAGTTGGATAGAAAATAACAACAGATTTAAGACAGGTAAGATTGGAAGCATTGGATCATCGTATGGGGCAAATATTTTAACTGCCGGAGTTGTTTTGTTAGATTTAAACATTGAAACAATGGTTTTGTTTTCTGTAACTGCAGCAGCAAAAAGAGTAATAAACGCTCCACAAAATGTAAGAATACCTCTTCCGTACAAAAACAACAAAATAAAATCTGCTTATTTTATCGCTAGTGATAATGAAGTATCAAGATATAGGGCAGCAGAAATGGCTGAGGAGTTTTATAATCAAACAAATCCTAAAAGAAGGAAAAAACAAATCCTTGTTGGAAGATATCATGGGAGCTCTCTTTACTCTTCTACAAAAATCGAAGTACTTGCATGGTTGAAAAAGGAACTGTTTTGATAGTTCGTTTACGTCTATTGCCAATAACTTAAATAAATCAAACTTAAAACAAGCTGTATAGCATTTACATAAAATATTAAGTAAACTAAGTTGCGCTTTTTTTTAGTTTGATATTTCGTAGTAATAATAACTCCTTTGTTATTATTTAATTTAAAAGGCACTATTTATTTTTTCTTCTTTTTACTTTAAATTAAATAGTACCACTAATTACTTAGCCTATTTAAGTTTAATTCCTTGTGCATAAAATATTTTTTCTCCGGAGCTCTTTCCCAAAAACAGGTATTTGTACTTATTTTATATGTTTAAGGTTTTTCTATTTTCGTATGAAATAATTTCTAGCCTATTTTTTGCATTATAAAAATGTGTAATAAGTAAGGGAATTGTAACAAAATCCAAGAACAAAAAAAGATAATTCTTTCCAATTTTTCAGGATAGAAATATAGCCTCAAACAAGTTAAAATTTATAAAGAACCCTATGACAAAACACAAACTCGAATTATCAGATAAAGTAACAAAAGACAACATTGAAGAAGTGATGCAGCAGGCAATAGCACTTGAACTTGCTACTATTCCTACGTACTTGTCTACGTATTATTCAATAAACAGGGCACAAGATCAAGATGTTTTGTATGCTAAAATTCATAAACAACTTTCAATTTCGAGGTTAAGGTCTCCTGAAGAAATTGATAAATTAGCACAAGAATTTAAACTAGATGTTTTGGTATATGCCAACAAATCTGCAGCATTAATTATGAGTGTGGTTATAGAAGAGATGCTTCACTTAGCACTTGCAAGTAATGTAAAACAAGCAGTTTGTCAAAGTGCGCCAGATCTGATGGGAATTGGTAAAGTATTGTCCTTTCCGGCATATCTAGCAGGACATAAACCTGAATTTGAAATTGATACAGCAAAATTGTCATTAGACCAACTGACTACGTTTCTACAGATTGAAAGTCCAAAGGAATTTGACAAATTTCATCTCGAAAAACAAAAGCAAGGTATAGTAGACTATAAAACGATTGGAGGACTATATTTAATGATTGAGGAATGTGTGAGGAAAAATTTTCCTGGGCCATATAAGCAACGCCCACAATTGTTACCACCAGACAAGAACCCAGATAAGCGTAAAAATAACCCAAAGCCTTTTTATTCTCAAAACTCTGTCAATACAGTACATTATGATCGTGATCACAAGCCTAAATTTGCAAGTGCTGATGACAGTGGCGAATTGGTTGGAGTTCATGACAGTAAAACGGCAATTGAAGCTATGAAGCTAATTTGTGAACAAGGAGAAGGAGTTAAGAAAAAAGACATACCACAGCATTTTTTACATTTTGGTGAAAACAAGATGCCTATTCCTATGCCTGTTGTTGATGATACAGATGGTGGGAAAAAAGTTGAATTTTTTGAAGGTGATTATGATGATGTTGAAGGGAAAGAACCTGCGCATTTTGCAAAATTTTTAGAGGCTTATAGTCTTGGACATCATTATCAAGATAAGTTTAAAGAAATTGAAGGATTGGACGATTTCTTTAGTTATTTTGTATATAACCAAGATAAAAACCCTACACAAGCTGATTATGAAGCCTCTGGTAATACAGCTTTGGCACTTTGTTCTAAACTTGGTAATGCCGTGTTTGCTTATATTTTATTGATGATAGAAACCTGTTATCATAAAGATGAAAGTACTCAATATGATTTATTTATGTATGGAATTCATAAATCCATGATCTGGCTTTTAAGTGGAGTGGGAAATCAAATAAATCAATACACATACACTTCAGGAAATCAAGTTGCTGAGAATGGTAAAATCACCTATGGTACCCAAGCATATAAAGGTGCATTAACTTTTGAGTATTTTGCATTTGAAAAGAGTTTTTCAAGGCCTAAAGCACAAATTATGGACTTGGTAGAGCAGTTGGCTGCTGCTGACCCTACAAATTGGGGGTGGGCAATAGATAGTGAAAACTACTTCCCATCACTACCAGATGTAGGATTGGACCATAGTATTGTTCCAGACATGCCAAAAGTACCAAGTACACCTTACAAACATCATCATTAATCAAAACTATATATATGTCACATTTAGAAAAAAAAGAGCTTCATGTATGTATGGGGTTGAATTCATGTAAAAACGAAGGGATTTCAAATAAAAACGACTGTGCTGGGCAAGGAGATTGTGCAACGGCAGTAGGCCATCCATGTCACACTTTAAATGCTTGTAAAGGACAAGGAGCTTGTGGGCTTTTTGGTACTACAGAAGAATTTTGTCACCCTGGCGAAAACGATTGCCGTAATCAAGGAAGTTGTGGTGTACCAATTTTAGCTTCACGATTTTTCATGCAAGGCCCTAATAAAGGATTAAGTGTTTGGCAGTTGGCTAGAAAACGTTTTGAAGAAAAAAGAAACGGACTTAAACCAAAAACAGGTTCTTCTCCACAGCCTTTTGGTCCCACTCAAGAATATGTCAATAATCTTCCTAATATTACAGATAAAATTAGCGCATCTTGTGGACAAAGTGGTAATAGATCTTGTTCTTATGCAAATGATCCTGTAGAAAGGAGTACTAAAGCTAAAGAGAGAGTTTTAAAGATGAAAGAGGAAAGTAAAAAGAAATTACCCGAAATGCTTTCAAGATGTCCTAAAAATGCCAAATAGACTTGGGTTACCGAATTTAGGACTTGGACTAGGTCTTAGAAGTCAACATTTTGACCATATTCTAAAAAAATCACCTGAAGTCGATTGGTTTGAAGTGATTTCAGAGAATTTCATGGATTCGCATGGTAAACCGCGTTATATATTAAAACAAATAGCAGAAAAGTATCCCGTGGTAATGCACGGGGTTTCTATGTCTATTGGAAGTACAGATCCTTTGAATTTTGAATATCTCAAGAGTTTGAAAGCATTGGCAGGCGAAGTAAAACCTGCTTGGATTAGCGACCACTTATGTTGGACAGGAGTTTTAACCACAAATTCCCACGATTTACTTCCGTTACCGCTCAATGAAGAGTCTTTAAAGTATGTTTGTGATCGCATCAATCAAGTGCAAGACTATTTAGAAAGACCACTTATTGTAGAGAATCCAAGCACCTATGCTGCGTTCAAAAATTCTACCATTCCAGAATGGGAGTTTTTAAAAATAATGACAGAAGAAACCGGTTGCGGTTTGCTGCTTGATGTGAACAATGTTTATGTTTCTTCCTTTAACAATGATTTTGATCCCGTAACATATATCAACGGACTTCCTCATGATAAAATAGTGCAAATGCATTTGGCTGGACATCAGAACTGCGGAAATTATATTATTGACACCCATGACCGAGAGGTTAATACTCAGGTATGGAAGCTCTTTCAAATGACCTACCAACTCGCCAGTGAAGCTTCTATTTTATTAGAATGGGATGGTAATATTCCAGCTTTTGATGTATATCATACTGAATTGTTGAAGTCAAAAAAATATATGGACCCTACTTTTAATGAGGTTGCAAATGAAATCCAATATTCTGATCAAGAACAGGTTTCCAATCCGTTAAACGTTGTTTCTCTAGAATTAACAGGTGATTCAGAATATTAAATATGGAAGAAAAAGTAACCATACCTCTGTCTAGTTTTCAGCAATGGATGCAGCAATTATTATTGGATCCATTTCAACAAACAAACGTTGACCCACGTAACTTACTTCCAACAAAATTCAATACATCTTCTTTGGAGGATGTAATTCTTCATTCAGAAAAGTTAAGCGCACAAGAGCATTTAGGAATATACCAACGTAGTTATATTGCTAGATTACGAAATTGCATGTCGCAACAATTTAGTGCTTTAGAATATGCATTAGGTGAAGAAATCTTCTGTGCTTTTGCTGATGATTACCTTGCTTCAAAGCCATCTTACAACTATAATTTAGCAGTATTAGGAAAACATTTTCCTGAATATCTAGAAGCAAATAGACCAGATGCAGATGAAGATGAAAAAGAGGATTGGATTGATTTTATCATTGAATTGGCAAAGTTTGAATATGATATTGGAGTTCTTTTCGAAGAGAAAGCTGAAGAGGACTATTTGTTAGCTGAGATCAACTCTGATGAAGAAAAACTAAAATTGGTACCCATTTGTGAGCTTTTTAAATTTCAATTTCCTGTAAGAAAGTATTATTCGGATTTTAAAAACGGAAAAAAACCAAGCTACCCTTTTGCAAGTGAAAGTTATTGTGTGGCCCTACGTTACAATTTTAAACTAGCTGTTTACGATATCCATAAAGAACAGTATGAGTTTTTAAGTTCTTTGAAAAAAGGACTCAATGTTCCTTTAACTAAATTGAAATTCAAAGAAATTTATAAAGAAGATGCAATCGAATTTGACCACATATGGAGCAATTGGAAAACACGTTGGATTGAAGCAAAACTATTTAGAATTTAGTCAAGTTTAATAACATCATGTTCAAAACATGTTGTAACGAATTTGAATGATGGGTAATATATCTCAAAAATTAGTTTAAAAAACTTCATAAAGCGTTGTAACTATAACCCCTTTAGAATTATCTAAAATGACAGACAACAATTTTTTTTCTCTTTTTACCTTAAAATTAAATGGAGGAACTAATATGTTTAAACCACTTTGTTTTTTTAGTCTAATTCCTTGGCCAGAAATGATTTCTTTATTAGGCGTAAAATCTCCTTGAGGTATATGTTCTGTTAAAATTATATATTTAAAATGAGTTAGCTTTTTTAGTATACTTTTCACCTCTGTATTAGACAAATGTTGTAATACCTGTCTTATTATAGCACAATCAGCTTTGGGTAAATCATCGACTGCAATATCCAAGCAATGAAATTCTAAATTTTCTTCTTTAAATTTTTCTTTATTGTGCTCAATAAGATCCGATACTATATCTACTGCAATATAATTCTCAGTGTACTCAACCAATTCTTTTCCTACATTAAAATCGCCACAACCTAGATCACATATTTTAAGTGGAGTTTTAAATGATTCTAAAAATGAAATTAAAACAGCAATATAAGGCTGTACAATTTCTGGTTGATGTGATCCTGCACCAGAATAAAAATCAGATGCATTTCTTCCCCAAAGGTTCATTTTATACACCTGATCCATGGCTTCTTTTGTTGGCCAAGGGGCTTTTATTTTTTTTGCTTCATTTTCTTTCATCTTCAAAATACGCTATTGTTCTATACAAACTATAATATTTGTTTATACGTGTTCAAATGTACTAATCTACATAATAGGAATGTTGTTTTATGATCGCTATTTAAAACTAACCTAATTCAAGATGGAAAACATTTTATGTATAATAATACACTGTTAAATAAGATCGAGAATTCAATTACTCATGAACTAGAAGCAATAAGAATTCAATAATAAAAAAACAGTATATTTAACCAAAAAAAAGATGAAAAGAAGCAGAATATTCTTCAAATTAAGTGTTTTTTTACTATTATTTTATTCGTGTAGTAAAGAAAGTGATGCACTAAAACAAGATGAACCATATGTTCCAGTAACTGTAACCTCCAACTGGTTTGATGTAAACTATATAGGGGCTAAAACCTATAGTATTATAGAGCCTCAAAGCTCTCAATACAATGTGAGTTATTTACTTGTTGGAGATTCTAAAACAATTATGTTTGATACTGGTTCTGGAGAGAATGAAGCAGTAAATGGATTGAAAATTAAACCAATCATTAATCAGTTAACACAAATTCCGACGACGCTAATCATGTCCCATTTTCATTTTGATCATAATCAAAATATATCTGAGTTTACTACTGTTGGTTTTCCAGATTTACCTTTTTTAAGACAAGCTGTTTCAGCTAATGACACCTATAACTTCACAGCAGAAGATTTATTTCTAGGGAACTATCCATCACAAGTTCAGGTAAATGAATGGTATCCTGTAAATACTGATATCGATTTAGGAAACAGAATTATTCAGTTGGTTAACATTCCAGGACATACTGATGAGTCTTTAGCTATTATAGACAAGACAAATAAATTGGCCTTTTTAGGAGATTACCTCTATAATGGAACCTTATTTTTATTTGATAATAATGACTTGACAATTTATAAAGAAAGTGTTGAATACCTTATCTCTATTTTAGATAATGCGTACAAGTTGTTTGGAGCCCATGGAACACCAGAAATCGAATTTAGCAAACTAGAAAAGCTGAACACCTTTTTAACGTGTATAGAAAATAATACTTGCCAAGCAACAACCACTAAAGTATGGGGATTTGATGTTTTAATTTATGAGTATAACAATTTGCAAATCTTGATTTTTCAATAATTATATCACTACCTCTTATTTACTAAGAGAACCGTACAAAACCTTGTTGATTTTAATTTGCGAATGAAAGTATGTAACGCTTCAATATAAAATTAAGCAACACATGTGTAACCATTTAATTTTTTTGTAGTCTGATTGTACTAAAGAACCAACTACAATGACTTTATCAAAAACAATCAACCAGAAAAGCTTTTTATTTGACCTAATTATTTACATCTCCGTAATGTTTCTTGTAAGAGAAATTTACTTTGAAGAAGTCGGTTTTATTGCAAACGGACTTTTTTGGTCATTCTCTACCTTGATTATTGCCACATGGCGAATGAAAGTCCGAAATATTACATGGAAAGAGTTGGGGCTATGCAAACCTAAAAGTTTAAAAAAAACGATCTTAATTTCTGTCGGAATATTAGTAGCAACTGTTGCATCTATTGTACTTTTTAATATAATTCAAGATTCATTTTCTATTCTCACAGAACCAGAGTCGACTGGAGCAACTTCATCATCAAAATTTGGCGAGCTAAAAGGAAATTGGCTCTTGTTTTTTACAATAATGCCAGCCGTACTACTAGAATCAAGTTTAGAAGAATTGTTAGATAGAGGGTTTTTAATGAATTGGATAGAAAAAGTTTTTTCAAAAACGTCTATGGCAACAATTATTGCAGTTGTATTACAAGCAGCAATTTTTGGTTTTAGACATTCTTATGATTTATCTTCGAGATCTATAACTGTTGGCCTAATAGGATTGGTTATGGGAATTGCCTATGTAAAGTTTGGACGTAATTTATGGCCTTTAATTATTGCCCATTGTGTATTAAATACCATGTCTATGATTGAAAGAGTTTGATTCGTTTAGCATTAAATTTATTCAATACTTCTCTGAATAATTTGAGATTTTCTACATTCACAACAACACTGATTTAAAATCATTTTTTTAAAAAATAATGTATCGATTTACTAACCGTTTTTGGTTAAGTATTTCTACCTGAATCTAAAAACAGGTACATAGACGCTGAAAACCAAGTAGTTAAGTATTTATATTTGTGTCTCAGAATATAAATCTTAAATATATAATTATGTCATTAGTAAAAGAACAAACACAATTAGTTGGAGCGTTTTCAACATTTACATGTAACATTGATGCACAAGCAAATGATGCTTTTAAAGAAGCTTTAGATGGTTTGTTAGGAGTAGATTATACACCTGTAGCTGTATCAAGTCAAATTGTAGCAGGAACAAACTACAGATTTTTCTGTAATGCAAAAGTTGTAAGTCCATATTCGGCTAACGGAAGCGCTATGGTAAATATTTATAGCTCACTTGATGGAGAAGCACACATCACTTCTATACAAAGAATAGATTAATTTCTATTAAAATACTCATATAGAAAAGCACTGCAATAGCAGTGCTTTTCTTATGATTATAACTCATGAATTTATGTTGTAGGTTTTTTCCGAATATTAATTCTTACTAAAACTAAGAACTTTATGCATTCTCTAATTCGAAAATGATTAATTAGTTTTTTATTTCTAGTTTGTATTTGTTAAATTAGTTGTTTAATAGTTTGAAAATCAAGAAAATTAACTATTTGTATTTACCCTAAATTGAAATGACAACCTATGAATGATATTGAAGTAATTGCTTTGCTGAAAAAAAATCAGAATTCGAAGGGAATTAAAAAATGGAGTAAAAAAAAACAACGTATTGATAGGCTTAAGAGCTATGGAATTGGTTTAACTGTTTTGCGAAAGCTAGCCAAAAAGATTGGCAAAAATCACGTCTTATCACTTAAACTTTGGGAAAGTAAATTTTATGATGCAAAAATAATTGCAATCCTCATAGATGACCCAAAGCAGATGACAAGAAGACAGATAGAATTACAGGTAGAGAGTTTAGAGCAAGGGCATCTTTCTCATGTGTTCTCTTCATGTGGTGCGCCGTTAGCTAAAACTTCTTTTGTGGCGGAAATCGCACACGATTGGATGCATCATAAAGATACCATTCGCCGTCGTTGTGGTTATGGGTTGTTGTATGAAATTTCAAAGTTCAAGAATAAAAATACACCTAATGAGGATTTTTTCTTAGAAAGAATTACTTACATCTCCACACATTTTGAAGCAGAAAACAAGCTAGTGAAAGGAGCAATGGGTGGAGCACTTTTAGGAATAGGGAAACGGAGTATAAAATTAAATAAAGCTGCATTGAAGCTTGCCAAGGCTATTGGACCTATCCAGATTGGGGCTGACAATAGCAACTGTGAACCTTTTGATGTTGTAAAACACCTTACTAGCGATTATATTAAGAAAAAGCTAGGCCTTTAAAATAATGCCAATATATCATAAACTAAAAATATCTATTATTTAGCACGTATAATGCTCGCCAAATAGCTTGCATCTTTAGATACTCCACCTAAAGTAGCAGATCCTCGGGTATACATCCAGGGCAATCCTATAAAGTACAAACCTTCTATATTACTGACACCTCTGTAGTTTTTTGGGTAGCTGTTTCCATCCAGTTCCAACCCTTCAATCCAATTAAAGTTTGGTCGATATCCAGTTGCCCAAACTATGTTTTTAATGCTTGATATTTTGTTGTTTTCAAAAATGACCTCGGTATTCAAGGCGTCTTTTGTTCGTCCGCTAATAATTACGTTTTTTCTAGAAAGGATTTCGTTTACATCCGTTCCAATAATTGGTTGCGGAAAAGAACTAATTTTCTTTCCTATCCAACTATACTTAGTGTAGCTTAAAAAACCGATCAATGTAAACCACCACCAAAGTGTTTTACCTAAAAATTGCTGTGGAATAGAATTCACCTTTGTTACTCCAGAAAAATAAACAGTTCTAGAACCATTTTTAGAAATTTCATCTAGAATTTGATATCCAGAATCACCACCACCAACAACCAACGCATCTCCGTCTTGTAGTTGATGCACACCTTTGTAATAATTACTGTGCATTTGAAGAATCTCTTCAGAAATCTTGGTATGACAAGGAGGAGTATAGGGAATGTGGAATGGTCCCGTAGCCACAATTACATTTTTAGCTTCAATTACATCATCTTCATATGTAATAAAAAAACCTTTTTCTGTTTTACGAACCGAGGTAACTAAGGTGTTTAATTGTATGGGAATTTGAAATTTCTCTACATAGGATTTAAAATAGTTGGCTACTTCAACTTTTGTTGGATAATGCCCTTTTTCAGCATTGAATTTCAATCCTGGTAAATGATTGTATTCAGTTGGTGTAAATAGTTTTAAAGAATCCCATCTATTGAGCCAAGATGCACCAATTTCATTTTCACCATCAAGAACGATGAACTTTTTGTTCATTTTTTTCAAATGGTAGGCCATAGATAACCCCGCTTGTGCACCTCCAATTACTACATAATCTAACATCAATTGCTTTTTTTATTCTTGCTAGCAAAGATAGACACAAAGCAACAGTTATTATGGATGAATGACCACAAAATGTACTTTTTTAAATATTCATATGAAATAAGTACCTTTCCTAAATATTAGAATTTATTTTGAAAAGATAACAGAAGTAATTAATATATAATTATCAATCTGTTTATAAAAAAGAAAATGACGATGATATTTGATGATATTTGGAAAAATAATAAAAGTCAATTACTAAATTTTATAAAATCAAAAATTGATAACGAGGAGGTTTCTAAGGATATTTTACAAGAAGTCGGTATAAAACTTCACGATAATTTACTTCGGAAGACAAAGATCAGAAACTATAAAACTTGGCTTTTTCAAGTGACTAGAAATACAATTTCTGATTACTATAGGAAAGCTAATAAATATACTGAAACTGTATTGAATGAATTAGAACCAATGGTTGAGGGCACAAGTTCCTGTGTTTGTGATTTGTCTGGATTTGTAATTCAAAACTACTTACCCAAAAAATATGGAATACCTCTTTATCTAAGCGATATCGAGCAAAAGTCACAGCAAGAAATTGCTGATATATTGGGCTTGAGTTTGGCGGCAACTAAATCAAGAATAGGGAGAGCCCGAGAAAGGTTAAAAGTATTAATCACAAGTTGTGTTGATGTTGCACATAATAATACTGGTCAAATAATTGATTATCAGTTGAAAAATGATTGTAAACTTCCTATTGAATTAAAAAATGAAATGGAACGAATAAAATTAGTGCCATAATCTTGCATCTTTTTACTGCTATCTAACGACTATAGTAGAAAGTAAACAAATGACACAAAAAATTTCTAGATCACTAGTTCTACCGTTATTATTAATCTTGACAGGTATATTTAGTTATCTAACAATAAGACACAATTGGAATTTTGAAATAGCCTCTTATTCCATTTTTGTATTGGTAAGTATTTACATCTTAATTTTTGAAAGAATAATCCCCTTAAAACAAGAATGGAAACCGCAAAATGATACCATTTGGGTAGACATCAAGCACTTTGTTTTTTCTGTAGCAATCATGGATTCTTTTGGGAAAACAGTTGGGTTGACTGTAGTATTCTACTTGCAAGAACGTTATTTTGATCCCTTTAAAGCTTGGGAAGAACTCCCATTGGTATTCGTTTATATTATTGCGAATGTGATCGGAGAGTTTCTTCCTTATCTATATCATTTAATCAGCCATAAAGGAAAGGAAAACTCTTATGTTAGCCTGTTTTTATGGAGAATTCATGCCATTCATCATTTACCAACAAGCTTAAATTTGTTTAAAACAAATTGGATACATCCAATTAATATGTTTTTGAATACGATTCTTAAAATAACACCAATTTTGTTTTTAGGTTTCACTAAAGAGGTTGTTTTTTTGGTTGGGGTTACACATGTGGTAGTTGCCTACATCTCTCACGCAAACATTATAACGAAGAGAACTCTGTTAGATTATTTGATTGTAACTCCGCAGATTCATCATTTTCACCACAGTATAAAAATGGCAGAAGCCAAAAATTTCGGAAATACGATTCCGTTTTGGGATTTGATCTTTGGTACCTACTATAATAGAAAAGGAACTGTAGATAAAGTAGGTGTTGTTACGACTATTAACTCTACGTATCCGTCACATAAAAAATATAGGGAGCAACTATTATTTCCATTAAGAACGATCACTGGTTGCTGTAAATAATGATTTAAACTCACGGTCTATTTACAAATGGATATGTTGATTGATATTAATAAATAGAACCAGTTTGGTATCCGAAGTTAGTTCGGACTTTCGATTCAGTTTGTATTTACTAAATTAGGGGGTAATCAATATAAAATTAATAAAATGGAAAATTCACATATAGAAACCTTCAAAGCAGTTGCACAAGGAAAAGGTTGGCCAACTAAAGTAGCAATTACAGATACAGAATGGATACTGAAGGTAGATGAACCCGTTGAAGATGGAGGGTTTAATAGCGGCCCAAATCCAATGCAATATTTTATAGTCTCTTTGGCTTCTTGTCAAAATGAACAATCTCAAGTTGTTGCAGAAGAACTTTCTCTAAATATTACACAAGTCGATATTAATGTAGAGATAGATCTAAACCTTTCTGGTTTTATGGGAATGTCTGATACTTCGAAAGGAAGCTATAAAAATGTGCGTCTTGAAGCGGAAGTTTCTGGTAATATCACTGTTGAACAAGTAAAAATATTGGGTCAAAAAGTAGATGAACGATGTCCTATTTTAGCATTGTTGCGTGACAGCGGATGTAAAATAAATAGCAACTGGAGCAAAAAGTAATTTTGGGTTTTCCTTTTGGATAAAAAAATAGAATAGTGTGTAACTTTTTGTTTTAAATTCGGTCTTTAAATAAATCGTATTCAATGAAAAAATTAGTGTATTCAACAATTCTTGTTCTTTTAGTTACTCAAATTCATGGGCAAAAAAAGCTAAATCTTAATAAAATAAATAAAGAAGCAAATTCATTTTATGAAAAAAAAGAGTACAACTTAGCAAAAAACAGGTATTTAAAAGTAATTGAGTACTCCGATTTTAGATCACAAAAGCAAAGTGCCGCGTACAATGCAGCTTGTTGTTTGGCTTTAGATAAAAAAGTGGATAGTGCTTTTATTTTATTGCAGACAGCAATAAATTATGGCTATAATAACAAATCTCACTTAAAAAGGGATTCTGATTTGGAAATTTTGCACACTAATTCGAAATGGAAAAAAATAGTACATACCATTCCAAGTTCGAAAGTTCTTAATAGCAACCCCGAATTGGCAAAAATTTTAACCAAAGATGTAAGTCATTTTTGGGAAGCTTATGATTTGTCGATTAAGGATTCTGAGAACACTCGAGAAATTTACGAAAAACACTATTTTGATAAAGCCAGTGATGGTATGCAAGACTATATGGGGGCAAAGGTAAATTCTATCAATACTTTTATCAAACATATCAATTCTCATCCAAAGTTATACAAAACTATTAGATCAAATACGCTTAGAGTTGATGAATATAAAAAAGAAATCCAACAGAGTTTTAAGAACTTTAAAAGACTTTATAACGAAGCAAAATTCCCAGACGTTTATTTTGTAATAGGAGCATTTACCAGTGGAGGAACAGTTTCTTCTTCGGGATTACTTATTGGAACGAATCAAATGAGCGGTGGCGAAAGTGTTGATACAACTGAGTTGAGCTATGGAGCAAAATTATTATTGAGCAATTCAAAATACTTGCCAAATGTTGTTGCTCATGAGCTGATTCATTTTCAACAGGATGAAATGAAAAGAGATACAATTACACTTGGATATGCAATTAAAGAAGGAATGGCAGATTTTATTGGTGAATTAATAAGCGGAGAAACGGCGAATAGAAAGATTTTTGATTGGGCAGAAGGAAAAGAAAAGGACATATGGAGTGCTTTTAAAAAGGACATGTATTATGACCGTTATAGTAATTGGATTGCGAACTCTCGTACGGTTTCAAAAGATAGTTTTCCTGACTTAGGGTATTGGGTTGGATATCAGATATGTAAATCATATTACGAAAATGCGAAAGATAAGAAGAAAGCCATTTATGAAATGTTGCACATTAAAAATTATAAAAAATTTTTAGCTGACAGCAAATTGGAACAAAAAATCAATAAAATGTAAGACTGGCAAACAATAAGAAGTGTCATTAATAGCGATTTGAATATAGTTCAACTCGCTATTTTTTTTGCATTTGACTTTTCAATAGTTGTAGCGTTTGATAAGCCAACAATCACGGATGAAATTTTTGCCATTGCCATTGAGAATTTTAGTTAATTTATTATCCTATCTTTAGAGAAATAACCAAACAAAATTTATGATTACAAAAATTATTGTCCTAGCCATTTATGTAGCAATTCTATTTTTAATTGGAATTTTTGCTTCTCGTAGAGTAAAAAGCATGAGTGATTTTTATCTTGGCGGAAAAAAAATGGGCTTCTGGGCTGTTGCTTTTTCAGCGAGAGCAACTGGAGAATCTGGTTGGCTTTTAATAGGTCTAACAGGAATGGGAGCAATGGCCGGTTACTCAGGATATTGGGTTGTTGCTGGTGAATTGCTCGGAGTTTTTATTTCATGGCAGTTTATGGCCAAAAAATTTAAAAGACGTTCGGACAATTACAAAGCAATCACAATCCCCGATTATCTTCAAAGCCATTTTAAATCATCTACCAACAGTCTTCGAATCATTTCAGCTTCAGTATTAGTAGTTTTCGTTGTTATTTATGTGGCCTCACAAATGGATGTAACAGGGATTGCCTTTGAATCGATGCTGGGTATAGACTATCGTATTGGAGTGCTTATTGGTTTTAGTATTGTGTTGGTTTATATATTTATTGGTGGATTTGTAGCTGCGGTTTGGTCAGACATGTTTCAAGGAATTCTGATGTTTTTTGGATTGGTTTTATTACCAATTGTAGTGTGGTTTACTATGGATCACGGAGCAGGAGTTACAGCAGGATTAAATGCCATTGATCCAACATTAACACAAATTATGGGAAGAAGTGATGATGGTTGGATGAATTTATTTACAATTCTTGGTTTCTCAATGATTGGTTTGGGCTTTTTGGGATCGCCACAAGTATATGTGCGTTTTATGTCGATTAAAAGTGAACATGAAATTGATAAAGGAAAATGGGTTGCCTTACTTTTTACTCTATTAACAGATGCTGCGGCAGTAACAATTGGTATTCTTGCTAGGATATATTTTACTTCTGAAGGACAGGATCCAGAAGCAATATTAGGAACCGGAGGTGAAGATGTGTTGAGTATGATAACCAACGAATTCTTACCCACAATCCTAGTCGCGATCTTTATAGCCATTGTGCTTTCAGCCATTATGTCAACAATAGATTCTTTGTTGATTCTTGCGTCTAGCGCAATTACTCGTGATTTTTATCAAAAAATATTTAGACCCGATTTAAAAGATGAAGACCTGACGAAATTGTCAAGAATAGTAACTGTTGGAATGGCAATGATTGCACTCGGAATTGCAGTTTTACTATACAACCTCTATCCTGATAGACAGATTTTTTGGATAATGATTTTTGGTTGGTCTGGCATTGCAGCAACGTTCTGTCCAGTGATAATTTTATCGTTGTTCTGGAAAGGTTATACCGAAAAAGGTGCCATTGCTTCTATGATTACAGGTTTTGCCTCAGTAATACTGTTTAAGTTTGTAATGTCAAATTTGGAAGGAATTGGTCCTTATTTTGTTGAGTTAGATGTACTTGCCCCTTCATTTGCTTTGGCGATGATTGTTGGGTATATCGTTTCAAAAATGTTTCCGACTAAAAAAGTTGCAAATAGGGACTAAGTTTTTTTCAGGTTAGAGAAACATTTATTTCTTCGTCCATTAAATGATAATACTGAATCTAAACAAAATTTTAAATCTTGATTTTATCATGCTAAGTAAGCATAGAACATTTTATCAATGCATTTGAAGTATTTAAAAGTCGACTTAAAGTAACAATATATAGATCATTTCGTCTTCTTAAAACAAATAAACGTAAATAGTACATGTCAGAAACTAAAGAAACTAAAGAAGCTTGGAAAACAATTGGACTTTATATGCTCCTATTAATTATTTTAAGTTCAATAGCGTATTATGCAATTTTAAAGTTAAATCCAACAAGTATGTATGTGGGAGCTTTAATGATTACTCCAGCATTAGCAGCATTTATTACCTTAAAAATAAAGAAAAAACCGATTTCAAGTTTACCTTGGAGCTTAAAGGAATTTAAATATTTAAAATTCGCGTATTTAACTCCCATATTATACATTTCATTCGCCTATATTTTGATTTGGGCTTTGGGTTTTGGTGAGTTGATAAATACAGATAGAATCTTACGTTGGGCTACGGAATTAGGAATTGACCCTACAAACCAAATGGGTATTATTGTTGTAATGGTGTTTTTACTATTAACAGTTGGAGTCATCAAAAATTTGGGTTCTACCTTAGGAGAAGAGATAGGATGGCGTGGTTTTTTGATATTTGAATTGAGAAAAGTAATGTCTTTTAAAGCACTATCTATCGTAAGTGGAATTATATGGGCTATTTGGCATTTCCCTATAATCAATCTAATGTATGGTCGAGGAGATGACTTATTATTACATATGGGAGCATTCACAATTATGATTTTAGGGGTTTCTGTGATTTTAGCCTATTATACGTTTAAATCGAACAGTTTGTGGCCAGCCGCTCTGTATCATTCTATTCACAATATTTATATTCAGAAAATCTGTACACCATTGACCATTTCTAATGATAAAACAACGTTTTGGATTGATGAATATGGATTTATGATTCCGATTATTACAACAATATTTGCCATTTATTTTTGGAGGAAAGCAGTTAACGAAAATTTATAAAGTACAAATAGCAACAATCAGATTGTGGAAACCAAATAATAATTTGTTTTTTGTGTCATGGAAGATCAGTATCACTTTAATGTAATTGCTAAAGCAATCTCTTTTATTAAGAAGGAACATCAAAAGCAACCTTCATTAGAAGAAATTGCAGCACATGTACACCTAAGCAAGTTTCATTTCCAAAGACTCTTTAAAAGATGGGTTGGCATTAGCCCGAAAGATTATTTGCAGTTTGTCACTTTAGAAAAAGCCAAAGGGTTTATCTGGCAATAGTAGATTGCACGATTTATTTGTTAAAATTGCTGCCTGTACTCCTGGCGAATTTAAAAAAAGAGGGGAGAACCTACACATTCATATTGCAGATATTCAAACACCATTTGGGCTTGCAACAGTTGCAGAAACAAATAGAGGCATCTGTAGTTTTTCTTTTGATGCTTTCACTACAAACCGACTTAAATCTGAATATACCCAAGCAAGTTTCACCAATGGTTTGTTAAAAAACGGAAAAGCATTGAAAGCATATTTTACAACTTGGAAAGTACCTATAGCTTCAATTGGTTTGGACATTATGGGAACCCCATTTCAAATTCAGGTTTGGAATGCTTTGTTGCAAATTCCATCCTCAAATTTAGTAGCCTATCAAAATATTGCAGAAATGATACAGAACCCTAAAGCTGTAAGAGCAGTAGGAACAGCGATTGGTAAAAACCCAATTGCCTACTTAATTCCCTGTCATAGAGTGATAAAAAGCGATGGCGACATGGGTAATTATAGATGGTCTGTCGAACGGAAAATTGCCATGAACAGTTATGAAGCAATAAAACTATAGAGATAGCAAGAATCGGATTGTTGGTGGTTCTTAAATTCTTGAAATTTGCCTAAACTTAAAAGCAATCCAATCATGAACATCAATTTCAAAATTTCTTCAATTGCCAATACCTACAATCAATTATTTGAATTGACATCTGAAGAACTGGCAGAAAAGAACATGGTTAAAATGCTAGTGAATGCAAACCCTGGGTTTCCGTGTAGAGTGAGCTTAGAAGATGCCGAAATAGGCGAGGAGGTATTGTTGCTTCCTTTTGAGTATCACAAAACAACTTCTCCGTATAAAGCAAGCGGTCCCGTTTTTATTAGAAAGAATGCTGTTAAAGCAGATTTGGCTGTGAATGAAATTCCAAAAATGCTATTTCAAAGACAGCAAACACTAAGAGTTTACGATACAAACGGAATGATGATCGCTGCAAAATCTCCAAGTACTGACGCCGTTAGAAAAGAAATAGAAACTCTTTTTAAGAACCCCAAAGCAAGTTATATTCAGATTCACAATACCAATCCTGGTTGTTATAACTGTATGGCACATAGGGTTGCATAAGTGCATAGAATTTCATTGTATTGAAATAATCTTCCTTTAAACCAGACTTCAGAATGTTGAATATATTCTAATTAATCATTACCCATTGATAAAAATGCCTGAATTTTCTCTTTGTTTTCATCTATTATCCAAGTTTGATAATTGGAAAGCAATGTAGCTTGCGAAGGATGCATTTCAATTATTTTAAAAGCATTTTCGCCAAAAGTTTTAAAGTTAGGGAAGTTTTTCAAACGTTTACCAAAACCTTTTTCGCCGATTTCATCTTTTAATTCCTCAAAAATATTTGTATCTATTTTTTCTTCCCAAGCTTTACATCTTTCGTTATAAAACCACATGATATTTACTTCATTACCTCCTTTTATTCCAAAATGGGGATTATGCATCACTTTGTGAGTGCCTTCATAAATTAAAGGTTTATTACTTTTCATTGCTTGTTCAAATGCTTCTGAGAGCTTCCAGAAGTCTTCTTTGCAAAATACCTGTTGAAAATTTTCTTGTTCTTCTAAAGATTCTATCCCTCTTGGAAAGTTTTTCTTTTTAAGTCCAAAAAAACACAAAACATCATCATCAAAATTATTCTCATTAAATTCAAACACATTACTGTTATTTTCTTTTAATATTTTATACTGAACATTACAAAAGCATAAAATTTTTGGAACACCTCTTGCTAATAACGGCATCAAAGCAATATCATCAACTGGCCCACCATCTCCTACATTATATTCGATGGTTCCATGGTTTTCTTCAGTAGCACTTATTGGTGAGAAGTGATGCAATTCTGGCAATGAATTAGTTATATAAGAAGCTCCCTTGTATAAAAATAATGGAATTTTGATGAGTTTATACTTGATGTTTTTGACGAATTTCACTAATTTATCCATTATGCTTTTCTTTTCTAACTTAAGTTTATCTACTGAAATATCAGCAGATGTAGCAGCACTTCCACTAATTCCCATAATGTCTGCTAGTGTAAATTCTTTTTCTTTAAATGAACTGTCTGTTCGGTATTCTATCTCAATTAGTTCTACATTTTCTTTTTGGATTTTCCTTTTAAAAAAAGAGTCAAAAGCAAATGGGTCAAGGTAAGCTCCACCGATGTCTGTATTATGGTCTCCTTTACCCCTGTGAAAGACCTTTACTCCAGCATATAATGGGGTCATTTCTACATGGTACAACCTATCTTTCCCTAATCTTGATTCATTCCAACCTTCTTTTGAAAACTTCCAGTTATGTAAGGTACCATTTGCTATATGAAAGGGCCTTCCGTCGACAACCTGTGTAAAATCATTCAGTTTTATTTCGGGATTATTACTTTTTAATTTTTCAAAAGAAACTTCGTTTAAGGTGAATAGTTTGTTAACGTAGGGAATTTTGAGTGGTTTTAAAAAAATTTTTGCTACAGCATGAGAAAAACTTTCATCTCTTTCTTTTTTGATAATTCTATTAATTAAAGTTTCAAGCAAAATATTAGCTTCGGTCATTTGGTGTAGGAATGTCTTTTCGGGAATTTCAGTAACATTTTCAATTGTTAAATTTTCAGGAGAAAAGTATTCACCAAAATAATTATTAAGATCGCCTCTATAGTAGATGTATGGAAGACTTCCCCAAGTACCTCCAGAATTACTAGCTATATATTTTGCGTTATTTAAGACTCCAATTTTATCAAGACCTCTTAATTGACCTAATGCACAAGTTGCTGCTCTTGTACCTCCTCCAGAAAAACTTATTCCGAAGTTTTGCTTGTGTTTAAAAAAATCATTGTAAGATTCATGGTTTTCAGGATAAATAAATTCATTTAAAGAAGGTTCGTATTTCCATACCTGACTTATTTTTGGCTTTTTCATAGTATTTTGAATTTAATGTTTTTATTAGTTGAAATATATTTTACCTGTGTCTAACAGTCCCGGTTTTAAGTGTAAGTTTTGGGTACTATTAGTTTCTATTTCTTTTACGTATTTTTATCTAGTAATTTAATACTATTATGAACCTATACTAATAGGTGTAAATACCTGTTTTCACCTTGTTAAATAACAGCCAGTTATTGCGAAATGATTGTGTAGGGTATATTCACAATACCAATCCTGGTTGTTATAACTGTATGGTACATAGGGTTGCATAAGTGCAGATTTCGCACATTATTTGCTGTGTTTATTGTGTTGTAATAGTTTGAAATCTAGCAAGTTATAGTGATTTTACTATGCTGTTTTCGATTATTTTTCGTAACTTGAGTAGATGCAATGGCCCAAGAAATACAAAGATTATTACGATTACTATAAAAACCGTGAGCCCTTTCCGGCGTCTACAGGAATCTTCTTTGTCG
>MAAC01010002.1_pt1 | contig 30231 bp, 19 predicted proteins | sample 1115981 | NCBI WGS metagenome assembly MAAC01 (sample SAMN04961126, study PRJNA320927) | seawater metagenome | isolation source: sample BD02T64 sea water enriched with oil for 64 days | place: USA:Gulf of Mexico | collected 2013-07-27 | reverse complement strand
TTATATTCAACAAACCAATCACCAAGCTGATTTTCACCGCCCGTAATAACCGAAATAATTTTTTGCACTTCATAGCGATCTTTAGTATCACGCTCTATCTTGCCGTCATAAAAATCAGCACTGCTGTTAGTATTATTAGTGACATCTATTTGGCCTTTATCAAATTTGTATTGATTACGTAATCGATATTCGTCATCAGAAAAATCACTGTACAAGGTGCGTAAATAATATTGGCTTGTTGATGAGGTATGTAAATCAAAATTTAGTGCTGCCCCCAAACGTTCGCGAGTAATGGTATAAAAACGCTGCTCTATTTCTTCAGCGCCGAATACTTCAACATCGTCTCCGGTGGCTAAGTCTTCAAATTCAAAATCAGCCCAACCGCCATCGGTTTCCATATTCTGAGAGCCAAAATCACGCTTAAACCAAGATAACGCCCCTGCTACTCCTAGCTTGCTATTACCTAAGTCAAAAATATCACTATAACTGCCCGACAACTTGGGGCTAGTATCAGAGACAAGTTCATTATGAGAGGCTTGCGCGGTAAAGCTGTAACTGCGCTCACTGCGGTCAAAAGCAGAGAGGCTTTTAACTTCTATCGAGCCGCCAATAGCATTAGCATCCATATCAGGGGTCACCGTTTTACTGACTTCTAACGATGAAATCAGTTCACTAGGAATAACATCTAAAGCGACACTGCGAGTGCCTGACTCTGGCGAGGGCACATTTAAACCATTGATAGTGACATTATTCAAGCTAGGATCTATACCTCGAATACCCACAAAGCGCCCTTCTCCTTGATCGCGTTCAATAAAAATACCCGGCATGCGTTGCAAAGCTTCTGCCGCATTTTGATCGGGTAATTGCCCAATAGCATCACTACTGATCACCGAAAGTACTTTATTGGCATTTCGTTGACGGTTAAAAGCATTCGCTTGACCAGAGCGTTGACCACGAACGATCATATTTTCAAGTTCAGCTTCCGTCCCTGTGCTATTGGCCGTAATAGCAATATTTTTGCTGATAATTTTGCCATCAAGCACTGACACTTTTTGTTTAACTTCTTTGGCGCCCTGATATTTAATCACTAAGGTGTAATCACCCTCAGGTAGGTTAGCAAAACGAAAAGACCCATCACGTTCACTGACGGTAGTAAGGTTTAATTCAACCAAACTAACGTGGGCGCCTTGAAAATAAACCTTGTGCTGACCATCACTTATTCGTCCTTCAATGGTACTTGCTGCTATGGCATTGCTCGCCGTTAATAGTGCCAAACTGCCCGCCAGAACAAGAGATATTTTATTCAGGGAAAATTTTTGCTTTATTTGCTTAGGTTTCATGTTGCTTTGCTCTTAAGTTATTTTTATTAAGGTAAATAGTTAAAGTAAATAATCTAAGCGCTAAAATAAGTGACTAATATGACAAGTAAGTGAAAAAAAAACCGACTCAATTTTTACTAGTCATTTAAGGGTTATTTTTCTACTCATTTTAAGCTTTTTGAAAAAAAGTGAGCTAATTTGACCCCCTTACTGTCAGCAAATCCCTCCCAAATATGCCCCTCGAATAAACCACGAATATTCCCCCAACAGCGCTAAGGCTTTCGCTGAGGTTAAAACTCACCACGTGAAGAAAGGTACTGCGATAGTCAAGCAGAGAAGTTTTACTTAGCCATGTAAATAAACTGTCATCTGCTTGAGCTAATATGACCCTAACAAGCAGATCGGGCTTTGTTATGCTCGGTTAAACACTATTGTTATTGATAAGTTATGAAAAACAGTTTTATTCCCCATCACCTGAAATTAATAGTTATTTATTTTTTTGTCTTAAGTGGAACCATAGGTTTGGCATTCTTTTTTGGTCATCTTAAGCCAAGCAGTACCTTTGACTATTTTGACGCCTTAGGTGAAGGCGGCATGACGCTAATAACTTTTATTTGGATTGGCTTTACCTTATTAAGTCGTCCAAGAGGCAAAGTCACTAATTGGCTCTTTGCTGGTTTGTTACTCATGCATGTATCAATGCTATTAGACTTTCTCGATGAATTTATCAGTTATGAGCAAAACAACAGCTGGTTAACCACAGTGGAATCCTTACCTGCCCCTGTGGGTATGATCATTATGTCCATAGCGCTTTATCAGTTATACCAAGAGCAAATCACCATCAATACACAATTAAGACGCACAGAGCACTATTATAGAGATCATCATTTAACGGATTTTATTACCGGGCTTTATAGTGCTGAATACATGAAGCAGCAATTACAGCGTTTACTCAGCCATGATGGTGATAATTTTTCTTTGATCATGGTAGATATTCGCCAGTTTGACCATTTTAATAGAGAGCACGGTCATCATCACGGTGATAGGCTATTGAGAGAAATAGCCCAAGTCACTTTAATGAATATTCGTGATAACGACCTTGCCTGTCGCTACGCCAGTGATCGCTTTATCATACTATTGCCAAGTAGCAGTAAAGAGCTGGCAGAGGGGATTGCCTTACATATTAAAAACAGTATTGCCCATCTGGCTTTTAAGGTAGGCGAAAATCCACAAGCGGTATTTCAACAGGCCACCTTGTTCGCTGAAGAGTTTAACAATACTCAGACATATCATGATGTGCTTAATGCCATGAATATGCAGATAAGCCAATTGAAAACACAAGTGCGCAGTCAATCTCAGGTTGCCTGATGAATTATTATCAGCGCCATGATGCCGTAATAAATGACCAGCAATTATTATTGAACTTCATTGATTTAGCTAAACAACGTGGCCTGCACCCTGATAAATTACTGAAAGGGACTAAAATTTTTTATTCGGATTTATCCAAAAAATTTCAACCTTATTCGGCACAAACATTACTCACTGTTATCGAGAACTGTAGTAAACATTTAAACGCTCGTGACATTAGTTTTTTATTGGGGCGGCGTTACTTTCCCTCTCATTTAGGGACATTAGGACAAGCCTTGATGAACTGTCGGCACTTGGCCGACATGCTTAGAATTTGCCAATGCTTTCAAGTTATTAGCTTTCCTTTAATGAGTGTCGAATTAAAGCATTTTAATAACAACACCCATATAGTTTTTACCAGTGCCGTGGGTGCCTTATCTGAGCGCCAAGAGGTTTTTCTCAGTGAATTTTTCCTGTCATCATTATTAGGTACGATAAAATACCGCTGTCAGAGCTTTCCTGAGTTGAGCATTCATTTAGCTTTTGAGGAAGTAAAGCATATAGAGCAATACCAAAGTCATATTACCTCATCAACGACTAAGCTCTACTTTCGACAAAAAATATCAATGCTAAGCATAGCAACACCTTTGTTATACCAGCCTTTCAACGATAGTTCATCAAGCTTGAAAGCCATGGCATTATCACAAATAAAAGCGCAACATTATCGGCAAGTGCGCATTAGTTTCATGCAGGCAGTCACACAATACATGACTAAACAACTGATACAGCAGCAACCGCTGTCGTTAGTGCGTTGTGCGCAATATTTTGGTTATAGTTGCGCGACCTTCAAACGAAAATTATCTGATCATAAAGTCAGCTATCAAACTTTACTTGATGGTATTAGAGGCCAACAAGCAATGTTTCAATTGATTATTTACCAGCATAGTAATGAAGAGATAGCGGCAAGTTTAGATTTCACTGACGTCAGTAACTTTCGTAAAGCGTTTAAGCGATGGACAGGAGTGACCCCAAGTAATATGCGCGCGCAACTTTGTTAATAACACCCGCTTAGCTATACCCATGCTACTTCATTGGCTTCACGCCAAGCGCTCTTTTTCCCTATAAAGAGGCGAATCTAATGAAACCTGATTACGACCATTATCTTTTGATTGATAGAGAGCTTGATCAGCCCTTTTAATTATTTCCATAATTTTATTTTCTGATTTTTGCTGTACTGCTATACCAATACTGACGGTGATTTCAAATTGTTTTTGCTCATAAATGAATTTATGTGCCTGTATCTTTTTACAAATTTTATCTGCGACAACCTTGGCTTTGACGGTAGTTGTATTTGGCATGATAACGGCGAATTCTTCACCGCCATACCTTGCGACAATATCTATTGAACGAAGGGTCTCTTTCAATAATAGCGCCACTTCAGTGATCACATAATCACCGCACGGGTGACCGTAAGTATCATTTACTCGTTTAAAGTGATCAATGTCTATCATCAATAGCCCCAAGACCATCCCATGTCGATTTGCTTCCAGTATTCGCATTTCTCCATATTCAATGAGATATCGGTGATTAAATAAACCCGTCAAATGATCATGCATCGACAACTCCAATAATTGTTGGTTTTTTTGATCAGATATTAGCTTGATCTTTTTTAGCTTCAACGCCATCTCGTTGAATTTATTTATTAATAATCCAAGTTCATCATTTTGATTCGTGTGCTTGATATCAACGTCAAATTTACCTGAAGCAATAATATCGAAACTTGAAATGACTTGCTGTAAAGGTTTAACAATAAAATAGGCTAGCAGAAAAGACGCTATGATTATTACCGTCACTGTGACGATTAAGACAAGGTAAAATTGATATTTTAGAGTATTAACAAGCTGAAACGCCTGCACAAGCTCTTGCTCTGCTAATAAAATGAATTTTAAACCATCTATTTTAGCAATAATAGCAACACCTAAAACTGAGATGCCTAAGTGATTTTTCCAGACGCCTTTGCTCTCTCGATTAAAATGAAGCGCTTGTCTAATAGGGTGCGTGTCAAAGGTAAAAGGCTGTTGATTTTTAATTAGGGCATTTTTCGATGTAGTGATCCCCTCTCCTTCTGGAGTAAGCATATATATCGCCTCACTGGCTGACAGTATGCGATGCTCTGATTTAGCGCCTAGATTAAATAATAACTCACCAGAAAACAAATCTTGTATTTTATTCATTCGATAATGATTAACTAAAACACCCAGTGCTAATTGTGCCTTATCAGTACTAAGAATTGGTGCGGCAATCACACCAAGCAATGGCAGATTAGCATTATGATTAAATTTAGCGACATAACTTTGACTGAGACCATTTTGAAAATAAAGCTGCTCTGACAGGTTCTTTCCAATCCGATGAGTTAAGGTAGAAGCTATAATCAAGCCATGAGCATTAACAACATCAATAAACATCAACTCGCTTTGTGCTGGTAACTTATTTTGCTTTAAATGATTATTCAAACTTTGCGCAGAGCTGAGTCCTTTGGTTATGCTAATTAATTCATTTTTAATAAAACCATCGGAAGCAAAATCTGTGGTATTGGTTTTAAGTGTTTCCAAAAATAGGTGGATTTCGCCAACCTTGTATTCGGCGCTCATACTTAACTGCGCCAATGTGCTTTTTCTTAACGCGTCCTCACTGCCAAGAGAAAATAGTTTACTTAGCACTAATAATGGGAAAATGGCAATCACAACGAGTCCTGCCGTCAATTTAACTCTCAATGAAAAATTTGTAATTGGATTCATAGTTTATGGCTTATTTTATACATGTAGTAGCTAATAACTGCCCCTATATTTATTATGCAGGTACTATAATTATGACTTAAATACCGTAGGTACTAATTTAAAGTGATAACGGCCTGCTTGCTAAAATAGCTGCTATCACAGAAGGTTTTTTCTTTTAACGAAGAGGGTTTGGCGTAAAAATATCCTTGTACAAGAAGATTGGCAATATCAATGCCTTTTATTAATTGATGCTGATGTTCATTTTCGACACCTTCAATTACGATGCTAAAATTTAATTTATGGCATAATTGAAGTAGCGCCTTCAAAGTTTCAAGTTTTCGAGCGCAAGTTTCAATACCACAAACCAAACTCCGATCAAATTTAATAATATCAACATCCAAATTATTGACATAATCAAGTGTTGAGTAACCCGAACCAAAATCGTCTATGGCGATTTTTATGCCTTGCTGTTTTATCCACTTAAAGTGATTGACCACGTTATCAAGAGAAACGGGGCTTGAATCAATTTCAGTTGCTTCAAAAACGAATCGAGATTTGTTTATGCCAAATTCATCAAAACTAGTGAGTAATGCTTGAATCAGTGTCATATTAATAATTTGTGGCATGTTAAAATTTAAAGCAAAACTGATGTCTTGATATAAGTCATCATTATCATTTAAAAATATAATCAGTTGTTTAGCCACATAAAGCGCTACTTTAGACAAATATCCATTTTCACTAGCCAATTCAATTATTTTCATTGGATTAACCGCACCATATTCAGCGTGTTGCCAACGCAATAATATTTCGACCATGAGCACTTTTCCAGTATCAAGATTAAATATCGGTTGACCAGCCAAATGCAATAAATTATTTTCTAGCGCATTTTCCAATTCAAAAAACATATCTCTGTCAGTATTAGTAGGATAGTCCAAGTGATGGCTGAAATATTGCCAATTAACGGCTTCTGATTTTGCTAACTTAAGCGCTATATCCGCTCGTCGTAAGACTTCGGTATCTTTCGTTATCTGCGTGATAAAGTCGACCAATCCGAGTGATAATTGAATATTGATAAAGTCATGCCCATAGGGGATTGGTTGCATAAGGTAGTTGATAAACTGGTTTATCTCGTCTTGGCTTTGATGTTTGAAAATAATGCCAAATTCTTCTAAGTTCATCCGATATAGGCTGGCATTTTCTTTCAATACCTCAATCAACCGTTCAACAAGTGTAGACAATACACACTCAGCTCCCTTCCTACCAAAGTTGTTGAAAATCTGATTATATTTATTTATTTTCAAGATAGAAAAAGAAAGTGAAAACCCTAAATCAATTCGCTGATCAGTGTTTAAGTGCACATCTAAATCTTTAAATAAATCGTCTCGATTACCTATTTGATATAACTGATCAAAATTACTTTGAAGTGCTTGCATTATCCCTCCGCCATTTTTTAGTGCATATTATTTTGACTATCAATATCGCTTGGTCATTCAAATAAACCAATAATAATTAGACTTATACCCATGTTACCTCAAGATGCAGGATTCAGCTGGAATTAGAAACGCCTTTAGGCAAGGCATTGATTGAAGAGAATGGTTATTCCCTTGTCGAAATCAATAACGTAGCATAAAGCGTTTATAAACCAGCCCTACGGGGATGCCTGAGCAAATCATGCTCTTCGTTGCATCAGTTTTTAAGGGAACAACCATTAATAAAAAGATGCGTCTTGATCATGAATCGCTCAGGCATCCTGAAACTCGCATCTTGAAGTATCATGGGTATATTCTTCCTAAATTTAACTATAAAGATAATGCATTTAAAAAACAGTGGTTAAGATGAAATCGGGATATGCTCCCGATAAATTTTGCCTATAACTATGCTAGTGTTGATTTAAATTAAAGCCTTTAATAAACGGGTGTTTTATGCTTACTTTAGATATCCAATAGTACAGGGCAAACACAGATGTTTTGTTTGCTTACTATGTTATTCATTGGTAGAAAACATTATGAAGAGAGAAAAATTGTCATACTATTTACCCTTTATAAAAATTGACAAAGGGTTAGCCACACATCAATTTCATCATAAAATAAAATTGTCTTTGCTGTTTATCTTTCCGTTATTAATTCTTCTTAGTAGCTCATTATTTCAAATAGATAAATTAACCACACGCGCATTAAAGCTAAATAATTTAGATCAATTAACCAATCTGACAATTGAAATTAGCCATTTACTGCATAGTTTACAAAAAGAGAGAGGTTATACTGGCGTTTTTATCGCGAGTAACGGCACTAAGTTTACTACAGAGTTAATTGAACAACGCAAGTTAGCAACAAAAAGTAAAAATAATATTTATCAGTTACTTGCGTCAAAAAAATTAACCACTAATAGCAAGTTTGAAGATAGGTTAGATAATTTTAGTAAATATTTAGCTGAACTTGAGCAAACGCGTATGCTAGTTGATAACTTAGTCATTGATGAAGTTGGGGCTATTCAGTTTTATAGCCAATTAAATTATAAGTTACTTGATATGGTGACAACTATTGTCCAATTAACCGTTGATAGTGAACTAACTCAGGCATTTTCCGCATATACATTTTTTCTTAGAGGAAAAGAGAGTGTTGGTATAGAAAGAGCAAAACTTAGTATTATTTTTGCCCGAGGGCATTTTTTGGACAAAGAATATGCTGAATTGATCAGGTTGGAGTTAAAACAAAAACTTTATTTTCATGAGTTTGCAAACCTTACAAGCAATGAGTTACAGCAATCTTTTCGAGAGCTTTTTAATACGCAAGCATTCAAGTCTGTCCAGCGAATAAAAACCAGTGCTGTGCATACTAATAACGCCAACATCAATGTTACTGACTGGTTTGAGGCAATAACGAATAAAATTGATAAGCTAAACTTATTAGGAAATAAAATATCAGCAGAGCTTATTTCAGATGCCAATCGCTTAAAACAAAGCAGTGAGCAAGAAAGGCTCTATTGGTTGGCAGCATTAATTACTATTTTCATTATTACCTCAGGCGCTGGTCTTTGGTTAATTGCCCATATTCATCGCACAGAAATCAATAGAATTGAAGAATATCAAAACTTATTTGCCAAAAATTCCGCGGCAATGGTGGTAGTGCATGCAATAACACAAAATTTTCTTTATGCCAATCAAAGCTTTGCTAAATTAATAGGCTATAGCCAGCAGCAATTATCTAAACTGAATGTTACTGATCTTCACCGTAAAAAAGATATTGGCCATATTTTAACACTCTTTAAAAGGATGGTAGCTGGTGAAATATCAACAAGCGAAAAAATATTATTTATCCGTAACGATGACCAAGTGTTTTTTGCCGACATATTCGTATTCCCAATAACCATAGACAAACAAGAATACCTAGCTGCTCACGTAGTGGATATTACCAAAAAATTGCAAGCTAAACAGCACATTCAGCAATCTGAACTGACCTTACAAATGATATTAGACAGTATAAATTCAGCCGTTGTTGTACTTGAAGGCAAAAATCAGCGGCCAGTATATATGAATAAAGAAGCGATTGGAGTCTATCAAAGCAAGGATGAAAACGAATCGGTCTGGTCGTTATTTGAGCAAAGGCATTTCTCCTGCTCGAAAGATGACTTTACTCTCAATTCAATAATCAAAGAACAATACTTTAACAAATCAAAACAGCGTTGGTATCAAATCACCAGCAACCTCATTGATTGGAGTGATGGCCGAGTTGTTTGCTTGAAAATGTTAAAAGACATTACCGAAAAATGTGATGCCGAGCGCCGAAATAAAAACTTACTCACTGAAAATCGTCAATTATTATGCCGAAATTACCTGTTAATAGAGCAAGAGCGTAAACATATTGCCAAAGAGTTGCATGATGAATTAGGTCAATTATTAACCGGTATCAAACTTCAGGCAGATTTTATTGCTCGCCAAACAGATAAAGAGCATGAAACGTTGCAAAGCTCAGCTCAAAGCATTGTTCAGGCCACGAGTGAGTTAATAAAATCGACTAGAGATATTACCAATAATTTACGGCCAGTCATCTTAGATCAATTAGGCTTAATTGATGCAATACAAGAATTAGTACAAAACTGGCGAGAACTAAATAAAAATATTCTATTTGAACTCAATACCGAAAAATTACCACATCACTTAAGCGATGACTTCCAAATCAGTGTTTATAGAATCGTGCAAGAAGGCATAACCAACGCTTGTAAACATGCAGACGCCCAGCGCATTAAAATAACATTAAATTTTATATCATCAACTTATAACGAAGAACAATTTTTACTGCAATTAAAAATTCAAGACGATGGCAGGGGCTTCGCACAAAACGATGTATTAAATCATGGCGTGGGCATCATTAACATGCGAGAACGAACTGAAGCACTCAATGGCGTTTTTTGTTTAATTAACAGACAAAAAAAAGGCGCTGAAATTTTCATTACCATCCCGCTTGAGCCCTTGCCGCTGGAGGAGCTATGCCATTAAAAATAATTATTACTGACGATCATGCCATAGTCCGCAGTGGCCTGACTCTACTTTTAAACTCTCAAATTAATTATCAGGTTATCGCCAGTGTTACAAACGGCGAACAGTTATTAATTGAATGTCACCGTAATCTACCAGACCTTATCATTACAGATTTGTCCATGCCTGGTATTGGCGGCGTTGAATTAATCCGCCGTTTATTGCTCAAGTGGCCCAGTATTCACATTATGATTTTCAGCATTTATCAGAACCCTTATCTGGTCAAGCGCCTGCTTGATATGGGCATAAAAGGTTATATAAGTAAAAACAGCGATACCGACATTATTCTAGCAGGTATTACTGCTATCACCCAATTCAAAACTTATGTTAGCCCTGATATATGTTTACAGGCAAAACAAGAGCATTCCTTGTCAAACCTCACGGCTAGGGAGTTGGAAATATTTTGCTGTGTCGCCAAAGGACTAAGTACCAAGCAGTCTTCAGAAAAGCTTTATTTATCGGAAAAGACTGTCGCCAATAACATTTCAATTATTAAAAGAAAGTTGAACGTTTCCAGTGCAATTGAAATGGTTTATTTAGGCATTATTGAGGGACTGGCAAGCCCTAACTAATTAATTTAACAGCAATAATGTAACAATATTATGTAAAAATATTTCAGTATCTCTTTAACGTTTTTAACGAGACTAAATCAATCTGTAATTATGGAGTAGAATAAATATGTTAAGAAAAATCAGAATAAGGAAGCGACTGATTTTAGGTTTTGGTCTGCTCGCTTGTATTGTGGCAATGTCATCTATTAGTTCAATATTTCAAATTACCTCTATCACAAAAAATGCTAACCAAGTTGTTGAACTACGAATTCCCACAGCACAAGCAAGCGCCAGTGTATTAAATGGCGTCAATCATGCCCTAGCCGCCTTACGAGGGTGGATGCTATTAGGTAAAGATAAGTTTAAAGTAGAAAGGCAGTTAGCATGGGATACAGAGATAACCCCCGCAATAGCCATTTTAAACAATATGTCTGTTCATTGGACAAATCCTAAAAATATAACCCGCTTGAAAGAAATGAAAGCCTTGTTGCAAGATTTCGAGCAAGAGCAAAAAAATATCGAAGCTATTGCGCAAACGCTACAAAATATTCCCGCCATTGAAATACTCTATCAGCAAGCGGTACCACAAGCCGCTATTATGTCTAGAGAAATAACAAAACTCATTGACATTGAGCTTAACCTTAAAGCTAGCACCGAAAGAAAGGCTTTGTTGGGGATGATGGCAGATGTTCGAGGCTCTCTTGGCTTGGCACTTGCTAATATCCGTGGCTACTTATTATCAGGGGAAGAACATTATCGTAGTGCTTTTGAACAATTATGGAATAAAAACCAACGCAGGTTTTTAGATTTAAAAAAACAAAGACATTTACTCAATAATGAACAAAAAAGATCCCTGAAAATATTTTCAGAGGCCATGGTAATTTTTTCACCGTTACCAAAGCAAATGTTAGACGCTAGAGCGCAAGATAACTGGAATATAGCTAATCACTGGCTGGCAAATAAAGCAGCACCGTTAGGATTTAAAATAAAAACAATTTTAAATGAAATGGCTATCAATCAAAAAACATTATTAAAAAATGATGCTAATATTTTAGTTGATAGTAGTGACAGTGCCATCTTTGTTGCTTGGACATTACTATTTATTGGTGTTATCAGTGCAATTAGTTTAGCCATAATCATTATTAGAAGTATCATTCCTCCCCTTAATTTTATATCAGAAAGATTACTTGAAATAGAACGTAATAATGATTTAACAATTAGCCTTAATACTCAAGGGAATGATGAGATTTCGTCAATGGCTGATGCTTTAAATAAGGTGTTTTCTGCATTTAAAACTTCTTTACATGAGGTTTCAAATGCCAGTAATCAAATATCGGTAAGCGCAGAAGAAACCTCTATTATCTCAACTCAAATAGCAAACTCTATTCAAAGTCAAGCTGGGCAAACAGAGTTAATTGCAACCGCTATAAATGAAATGACAGCGACAACAAAAGAAGTCGCCGAAAGTATCTCTAATGCTTCTAATGCCTCTGATGAAGCTCATGAACATGTCAGTACCGGTACAGAAATAATGCAAAAAACGATTTTTACTATTAATGAACTAGCTGACAAGATATTAAATACCAGCAAAACCATTAATGAATTAGAGCAAAACAGTCTTGAAATAGCTAACGTACTTGAAGTAATTAATTCCATTGCTGAGCAGACCAATTTATTGGCTTTAAACGCCGCGATTGAAGCCGCTAGAGCAGGTGAACAAGGGAGAGGTTTTTCAGTTGTTGCCGATGAGGTACGTGCCTTAGCAGCAAGAACACAAGAGTCAACGGGTGAAATCAGCACCATTATAAATAAACTACAACAAAGTGCTAAAAATTCTGTCACCTCAATAACTCAAAGCCAACAACAAGTTGATGAAGTTGTTAATCAGGCACAATTATCTGGTGAAGTACTTATCACTATTTCAGAAGTTATTACCAATATAAATGACATGAGTAGCCAGATAGCAACCGCATCAGAACAACAAGGTGTGGTAGCAGAAGAAATAAATATAAACGTTGTTAATATTCATGATAAAACACAAGAAAATGTTAATGCAGTTTCAGAATCATCAAAGTCTGGCCATGAATTAGCGAAATTGTCTGTGCAAATGCAAACACTCGTGTCACAGTTTAGAATATCTTAGCTAATTCATTACCTTACAAGTGAAACGCACAAACCATTTAACTTGGATTATTGCAAGAATTACAGCTACAGCGTAGTAATACATGCTATTTTTGGCGGTAGGCATTGCATCTGCCGCAATATTTTTGCGTTATACAAAATTATTTATCGGCTCAAGTTAAGCAGCTTAAAGAACCGCTTTAAAAACATTGATATCTTGTTGCCACAATTCACCTATCGAGGTAATTGCTTGTGCTGAGTCACCACTTGTCCATAGCTCAACAGTGCCGTTATTATTTGCCGTTGCAGCTAAATTAAGGCTATGTAACTTCCTTTTTACCTCCATTGCCACAGGAGTCGCCGTATCAATAATATTAGCTTTACTTCCCACCACGCTGTCAATGGCGGGTCTTAGAAATGAAAAGTGAGTACAACCGAGAATGATTTGGTCGCAGCCTTTTGCTAAAAGTGGACGAATATAGTGCTCAGCAACGTCAACCGCCTGCTCACTATTATGGTTAAGACTTTCAACTAACGAAACAAATTGCGGGCAGGCCTTAGTTTCTACCTTAACTTTTTGGGCGTATTTAGTGGTTAACCGTAGGAAAGATTCGCTTTCTAGTGTTTGCTCTGTGGCAAGTACGCCTATAACCCCAGTTTTACTTTGCAAAGCAGCCGGTTTGATGGCTGGCTCAACACCTACCATTGGAATAGCGGTTTTTGAACGTAAGTCATTGATTGAATTAACCGTTGCGGTATTACAAGCGACAACAATAATTTTGCAATTTTGCTTAATCAGAAAATTAACAATATATTCTGAGCGTTGCTTGATGATATCTTTTGGTTTATTGCCATAGGGAGAGAATTCAATATCGGCGAAATAAACGAGGTCTTCTTCTGGGAGAATGTTCTTGATAGCACGAGCAATAGAAAGCCCTCCTACGCCAGAATCAAATATGCCTATTGCTTTTTGTTTTTCCATGGACCCTTGCTAGCTTTCGGTTGACCTAAAAATATAATCATAAAACATGACCATTAAAAGGTGCATTGTATACTTTTTATTATTAATGTCTTTAATATTAACAAAAATAACCCTGCCCGTTTGCACGATATAACGCAAAAAGGCTCTTGAATACTCAAGAGCCTTTTTAATACTGATTTCACAATATGTTTAACGATATGCTTAGCAAAGTGTTACTTAATTAATATAGTTACTTATATTAGTGACTATATTAGTGACTATATTAGTGACTAGGAAATTAAAAATCCCATTTCAACGCCACTTCGAAGCTAGTGCCTTTAGTTTCACTTTGCAATACAGTGTCTTCAAATTCTATCGACTTATCTTCACCTAAAATATTTTGTACTTTAAAGGTTAGTGTTGAAGAAAAAGTAGGATAATAAGTGTACACCATATCAAGTGAATGAAATGGTTGCTCATAAGAGTCATCTCGCCCTTCAATACCTGGCACGATAATACGTTCGCCAAAAACATTGTAAGCGAGTGTGGCACTATGATTGCCATTAGGTGCATCCCAGCCTAAGTTGAAGTTAAGCACATACTCTGAATGACCTGTCATTCTACGGGTTGGATTAGTAATACTGGTAGAAACACCCGTTTGCTCAACAACACGTTGCGTATCAATATTGATTTCAGAGTCACTTACCGTGATGTTGCCTGACAAGAATAAATCAGCGCCGTTAACAAGTCCTAAATCACCTAAGAAGTTAAAGTCTTTTAAAAATTCTAATTCCAGACCATAAACATAACCATCTTCAGCATTGGCGATACGGATCAGTGGCGGACCATCTTGTGACGGTGATTGCACTGATTCAATCGGCATATCCATATCTTTGTAGAATAAACCAACCGACAGGTTTTCACCTGTTTCCATATACCATTCCCAACGTAAGTCATAGTTGATTATGTCAGTACTTTCTACACCAGGTGTACCGCCGATAGGAAAGCCAGTTAATGGGTCAATATAAGTTGCTGGTGCTACTTCTCGAAGATCAGGGCGTATTGTACTTTCACCCACTGAGGCACGAAATTGCATTTCATCATTTAAAACGTAAGTTAGGGCTAAAGCGCCAAAAAATGCATCTTCATTGAAAGCTAAATCAGCTAAATCTTCGTCGGTTGGCTGTGCTGGTAAATCAAACATACCTGTTGCTGGGTCAAGTGGTGCAACAACTTGTCTAAAGTCTTCATAACGAACTCCGCCTGTTAAGCGTAATTTATTATTGAAAAAGAAATCAGCTTCAACATAATATGCATCAATCATTTGCCCTGAGTAATAATCATCACCCGCAACAGAAGTATCACGCATAATGATTTCGTTACCACTTAACGGGTGATTTAACATCACGTCATCCGTTAAAATATCATTTAACTGATAACCCGTTAAGTCAATATTATCAAAAGCTAAGGTATTAATATCAAGACGCCTTGCAAAAGCCTCTCGTGATTTTTTGACAAAATTACCACCAAATTTCAATTCAACTTCAGTTGTATCAAAAGTTAATGGTAATGACATGTTATAGCCATAGTTTTCTACTTTATCGTCTAAATTTTGAAAACTATAACGGGTTGCCGTTGTCGCCTTTCTCAATGAGCTTTCATTGATGTAGTCAAAAAGTCCATCTTCTGGCTGACCATTACTACCATCAGCGACAATATAACGTGTTTCAATATTACCTGGAGCATAACGATTAGAGCGTGCATCAGAATAGAACCAATCAACACCGAGACCCCACCAATCATTAAAGTTGTGAGTACCACGCAACTGATTAGAGATCATTTCACGTTCTTCGTAAATAACTTCCGTATCACGTACGCGTAAACCATCACTAATTGTTATGTTGTTGGTATTACCTCTTTTATCACTTATTTCATCACGAGTGTCATGCAAAATAAGCGAAGTAAAATCGATACGGTGATCACGACGATACTCTAATCCTAAACTCAACATGCCAGAAAATCGCACGGAATGCTCGGTGGTTTCTACTTCATCAAAACCACGAACTAACGACCATTTACCATCAGACTCACTATACGTAAAGTCTTGTCCTTCATAGCCTTCTGAGACTTCCCATTTATTGTCGTAAGAAATAGCAGATAAAAAACCTAATCTGAAATCTTCAAAATCAAATTTGTTACCTAAAGTGACATCTAAACCAGTATTAGGGTTGATACTTTCTCGAACGGGATCATAATCACGATTAAGTTGCACCGCTATCTGTCTATTATCTTCTTGGCTCAAGTCATTAATAGGCGTGTAGCTATTCCATAACTGCGTAAGCTCTGCAGGCGCTTCACGGGTACCATCATCAATACCATACCAATCATCATCGCCGCCATTGTAGGTTAAGCCATCATCAAAGTTATTGGTATTTCCACCTAATTTGCCTTTTATATTAAAAACAAAATCAGTAGGAATAGTTTTTAAACGAACATCAACATTCCCGCCAGCAAAATGCGCAGGCATACTGGGTGAGTAAGACTTTTGTACCGATAAAGATTCAATAATACTTGCTGGAAATAAATCCAAGGGTATTACCGTACGAGTAGGATCTGGGCTTGGTACTGCAGCTCCATTTAATTGCGTGCTAGAGAAACGCTCTCCTAAACCACGTACATAAATGAATTTACCATCAACAAGGGTGATGCCCGTAACACGACGCAGCGCGGCGGCGGCATCTGAGTCACCTGTGCGAGCAATTTGCTCACTGCCTAAAATATCAGCAACAAAGGCTTGGTTTTTACGCTCTTGCATCACAGCAGTTGCTGTACCTTTTAAGCGACTTGCCTTAACCACAACTTCTTCAATGGCTTGGCTATCATCTTCTTCAGCCATTACTTGCCCTGTGGTTGCCATTACGGCAAGCGCCAGAGAAGATAAAGCGAAAGATTTAAACTTATTATTCATCATAAACCTCATGAATTAGGTATTTGAACATTAAAAAGCTGTAGTACCTTAAGCTGGCACTACAGCATTTTGATTAGCTAGGCTATTACTCTAAACCTACAGTCCAATCAGCAGTCCAATCGTTTTCTTCAGATACCGCGCCAATATGGTCGGCATTATCAAAGAAAGCGTCACCTGTGAAGTCTTTCGGGGTTGTTGTGTCAATAGTAAACACACCGTTCAATACCGCATCCATGTCTGCAGCTGTTGAGTTATCCGCGTTTTGATTAAGTACCCAGTCTTGAGCATCAAGTAATACTGTACCGTCTGTCGCTTTTGAGTCTTTAAAGTTTTCGCTACAAGCAAATACTGAGTTAGACACTACTGTTTCACCGGCAACAGCTTGGTCAACAGTAACTGATGATGTATCACCACCTTCTATTTCAAAACACTCACCAAAGGCATTTGTTACCACAAAATTATGTAATTGCGCTTTAGTGCCTTCACGTAAGTAAACACCTTCGCTGTCATCAGTTGCATCAAACGTGTTACCAATAATAGTTACGTTAGCAAGCGTTGCGTTTGATTGTGGTTCTTTATTAGGTGTAGAGCCATCGTTATCAGCTTCAATACCGCGGTTAGCAGCACCGTTGTCAACATCATGCTTAATAAGTACGTATTGCATGTTGCCGCGATAGCCATTATCCCAATCAACACTATCGTCTTGGTTAGACGTTAATACCACGTATTTAAGATTTACTGTGCCACCAAAGAACTCAACACCATCATCAGCGTTTTCATGTACTTGTAAGTATTCTACTTTTGTACCTGAACCTACAGCGCCGAAAGTTACACCATTAAGCTCGTTATCTGGGGCTATTTCATAACCAGCATGCTTAACAACAACATAACGCAATGTACCTGAGCTATCTTCATCATCTGTACCGCCAAATACCGCACCTTCTTCAACACCTTCAACTTGTAGTGCGCAATCAGAGCCATCAGTAGGACATTTGTTAGATTGAGCATTACCGAGTAAGACAATACCGCCCCATTGGCCTGCGCCTGTGGTTTCACCCGCAATATCTTCGCTTGACGTGAAAGTAATTGGTGCAGTTTTACTACCTAATGCTTCAATCTTTGAATCACGTCTTACTACTAAGTAATCATCGCCTGAGCGACCAAAAATAGTTGTTCCTGCTTCAATAGAAAGTGTTGCACTGTCAAGCTTATCTTCACCCACAAATACCGCACCGCTTAATGCGTATAAATTGTTAGCGGTTAAGGTTAAATCGCTAGTGATTGTTCCTGAAATTTCACAAGTAGTTGTTACACCGTCAGCAGGTGTGATAGACGCAGTACCTGTTGGACAGCCTTCAGTTTCAGCTGCAGCTGTTATAATACCGCCGCCAAAACCAAATGCCCAACCTTGACGCCAATCATCACTGCCGTCAAAAGCGCCAATATAATCAACACTATCAAACCAAGCATCTTGTGTTGTAGCAACATCTTGCCCAGCATCTGCTGCAATTAATGGTGAATTAGCATCTGGCACACCAATTTCATTGATTAAGAGTGATGTTGAAACACTGTTTGAAGACTCGCTAGTAAACCAAGTTTCTAAATCTAGTAATACTGAACCATCGGCTGCTTTAGCATCTTTAAAGTTCTCGCCATTAGTACAAGCGATAACGGTGTTTTGTATAACAATTTTGCCACTGTTAGCATTATCTACCGTAACTGAAGAGGTATCACCACCTTCAAATTCTAAACACTCGCCCATTTCACTAGGACCAGTTATAACGGTATTAAAAATTTTAGCCGCAGTACCTTCACGTAGATAAATACCTTCACTGTCTTTATCAGCCGTATTAAAGTTATTACCAACAATCGTCATGTTAGCTAATGTTGGGTTAGACTGCGGGTCTTTTGCTGGGTTTGAACCATCGTTATCTGCTTCAATAGCTCTGTTTGCAATACCTGCGTTTTTAGCATGTTCAATATAAACATGTTGAAGTTTACCTTTAAAGCCATTATCCCAATCAACACTGTCATCTTGGTTAGCCGTTAACACTAAATGCTTTATACTTGCTGCACCACCAAAAAACTCAACACCATCATCAGCATTAGCATGCACTTGAATGTAATCAAGCGTAGTACCTGAGCCAACACCACCAAACGTAATGCCATTTAATTCATTATCAGGGGCAATTTCAAAACCTGCGTATTTAACCACTACATATTTTAAAACACCTGAGTTATCTTCTAAATCAGTACCACCAAATACAGCACCTTCAGCAACACCTTCTACTTGCAATGCACAATCACTACCATCGGTAGGACATTTGTTTGATGGTGCGTTACCTAAAATAACCACACCACCCCATTGGCCTGCGTCTGTGGCTTCACCTTGCACATCTTGTAACGATGTCATGATAATTGGCTTAGCTTTAGACCCTTCTGCCATAATTTGTGCATCACGGTGAATAACAAGGTAATCACTACCTGATTGACCAAACAATACGGTACCTGACTCAATAGTTAATACAACATCAGTCTCGCTATTGCGCGCTTGTTTATTTGCAGATAAACCACCAATTTCTAAACCACCACTTATGGCATACATTACTGTTTTACCATTGCCATCTGTGGCAACTAAGGTCGTATTTTCAGTAATTTGAGTATCAAGTACTTGTACTTGTACATCAAAACCCATTGCAGAGGATACTTGCGTACTTAACGCTGTATTTGCTTTACCCGCTAATATTGTGGTCGTTGGTGTTGTAGTATCTGGGTTAGTAATAACAGTATCACCTACAGAATTATCAACAGTTGACTCAAGATTTATGTCTCCACCACAAGCGGAAAGTCCAAGAGATAAGGCGGTGGCAATGGCAATATTTGTAGCGCTGTGTTTAAAAAGCTTATTCAATTTCATGTTGTTTGCTCCGAAGAGTTGATTGTTTTAATAAAGGTTCATTAATTTTTCCAACATGCTACAAGAGAAAAATGACAGAAATACTTTAAAAATATTACTTTTTATTGACAGTAATATTTCAATTTAATGACAAGGAGGTTAATTCTTAATGGAATTTTCTGCTGTTAGGGAGTAATTTATTTTCACAGTTATGCAGTTAACTTAGGAGTTAGTGCAGGAGTTAACTGGAATAGTCATTGATAATAATCGAGGTGTTTTGTCGAAGAGTTATTGGCTACTGGTTTGAATTCAAGAGAATGGCTTCTGCATTATATGCTAACTCACATCCGTGTGATGCCAGCCAAAAAAGCGCTTACCGAGCAACGCTTAGTTAACAACACTTACCAAACAAAATCAACAACTTAAAAGCAAGCATTGTGATTGATCGCTTATAAACCACCATAGGTTAATTTAGTTGGCTCTAAGAGTTTATCTAAATCTATACGAGATATGTCAGTCTCTTCTTGAGCCACATCGATGATCGCTCTATTTTCTTTATAGGCTTTTTTAGCAATTTCAGCCGCTTTTTCATAACCGATAATTGGATTTAGTGCCGTGACTAAGATAGGGTTGCGCGCCAATGCTTTTGTTATATTGTCTTCCCTTACTGTAAAGCTAGCAATCGCTTTTTCTGCCAATAAAACACTTATATTACTAAGTAGCTTAATGCTATTTAACAAATTATGAGCAATCAAAGGTAACATAACATTAAGTTCAAAATTTCCTGATTGACCACCAATAGTAATAGCACTGTCATTACCAATAACTTGTGCAGCTACCATAGTAGTCGCTTCGGGTATTACTGGGTTTACTTTGCCTGGCATAATTGAAGAGCCTGGTTGCAGTGCTTCCAACTCAATTTCACCTAACCCTGCTAATGGTCCTGAATTCATCCAACGTAAATCATTGGCAATTTTCATCATAGAAACCGCTGTTGTTTTAAGCTGTCCTGATAAAGCAACCGCAGTATCTTGGGTTCCAATTAAAGCAAAAAAATTATCTGCTGGTTTAAATATTAAGCCAGTGTTATTACTAATTTGTAGAGAAAATTCTTCGGCAAAATCAGCATGGGCATTAATCCCCGTACCAACAGCTGTACCACCTTGTGCTAATTGCTGTAATTTTGGCTGAATAGTTTTAAGCAAATTAATGTTTTGTTCTATTTGACTAGCCCAGCTTAATAAACATTGACTAAATCGCACTGGCATTGCATCCATCAAATGCGTTCTACCTGTTTTTACATAGCTATCAAGATCTTGAGCTTTAACTTCTATGGTGTGCTGTAGTGATGCTAATGCTGGTAATAATTGCTTTTCTAACGCTATTGCTGCGCTGATATGGATAGTACTAGGAATAATATCATTGCTGCTTTGACCACAATTAACATGATCATTAGGGCTAATAGTTTCTGTTATTTTTTTATTTGCTAATGTTGCTAATACCTCATTAGCATTCATATTTGAGCTTGTGCCTGAGCCGGTTTGATAAATATCCACAGGAAAATGCTGTAGCAAATCATCAGAGACTAATAAATCATTTACCGAGCTTATAATTGCTTGAGCAACATCGTCTGTTAACAAACCAAGTTTTGCATTAGCCGACGCAGCAGAGGATTTTGCTAATAACAATGCCCTAATAAACTCCTCAGGCATTTTTTGTTCGCTAATGGGAAAGTTATTTACTGCTCGCTGCGTTTGTGCGCCATATAATGCATGTTGAGGGACTTGTAATTCACCCATGCTGTCACGTTCTGTTCTTGTTTTCATAATTAACCTTATTGATATACCATTGATTTATATAAAAATAACCAATTAAAATTTAAATTCGAATGTTAGCGCTAAAAAATACGCTTGTTAACTATTCATATTCTCTTGAAAGTAATGGCTGGTTATATTGAGTTCAAGCCAAAATTGCCTTAATTGTTTTTTATTATCTTCACAAAAACTTATACGACTTAAATCGGTTAACGGTCGATAAATATTATCTGAACATAGCTGTCGCCAATGCATTGGCAATAAATTGTCGGTAATGGTATCAAGCAATAAATAAAACTCAGCACAATATAAGTGCCAACGAGCGCTGTGATCATCAGCAATTAATGTTTCTTCACTCATCAGCCATAAAGGCATTAGTTGTGGGTTATTAGCGTCTTCTGCATAGCGAAGTTTACTTCGTAAATTATTGATGGCAGGTGTTTGCACAGCAAAGTAACTAAATTTCACAATTGTTAACACTAAGTGATAATGATTCTCATTACCATACAGTTAACCGCAATGAATATCAACGAAAAAGAATAACGCCACGTCATTTATTCAATAATAGAGACCCCTATTGGTGAAAAACGATATAAAGTCATTCCCTTGGTTACTGATAATAGCTCAAATTTTTCATTGTTTTCTTGTGCTCTGTGCGCCAAAAATTATTTAGAGTATGGCTATGGCACAGACTTTTACCAACTTTATAACTTAAACTCGAGTTATTATGGCAGTGATAGTTTGTCTGGTTTGGGGCTTGTTATTGTTATTGGCATTGACAATCTGACCAATGAGCGATACTTACGGGCGCCTGCCAGTGAAGCAAATGCTCCTGCTGAACTTGGCCGAAACTATAAAGTAACATTGAGTTACCAATTCTAAATTAAAGGCTATGTTGGCTTTAAGTGTTGCTGCGCGAACAAGCAAGACGCGTAAACCCTTCCATGGGGCTTCTACACAAGCATCAGGACAATGTGCGTCCTGCATTGTCGAATAAGGTACATCCTGTACCGTCATGTTTGTGTAGCTTGCTTTTATCACATCTGCAAAACTTAATATAAAACAGGTACTTGAGTTTTTAACAACAATTGACGAGAACATAACCGCTTTGCTAACTTCACAAGGCAAAAAAAAGCGCCGAATGGCGCTTTTAACAAAGTTTAATTTATTGAAAAGTTATTGATAAATTATTGATAAATTATAATTAGCTACTATGAACTATACGTTTAGCAATTAAGTCTTCTACCACACTTGGGTCAGCAAGTGTTGAAGTATCACCTAAGCTGTCCACGTCATTTTCAGCAATTTTACGTAAAATACGACGCATAATTTTACCTGAGCGTGTTTTAGGTAATCCTGGTGCCCATTGTAAGTAATCAGGCTTAGCAAAACGGCCTAACTCTTTGGCAACAAATTCTTTTAACTCTTTATTTAGCTCATCCGACTCTTCTGCATTCGCCATCAAGGTTACATAGCAATATACGCCTTGGCCTTTAATTTCATGCGGATAACCAACAACAGCCGCTTCAGCAACCGCTGGGTGAAGTACTAAGGCACTTTCAATTTCAGCAGTACCTAGGCGGTGACCCGATACATTTAATACATCATCAACACGGCCTGTGATCCAATAAAAACCGTCTTCATCACGTTTAGCGCCATCACCGGTAAAGTAATTGCCCGGATACTGACCTAAATAGGTTTGATAAAAACGATTGTGATCACCGTAAACCGTACGTAATTGTCCTGGCCAGCTGGCGGTCATCACTAATAAGCCTTGGTTTTCACCTGCAAGGGTATTACCGTCTTTATCAAATAATGCTGGTTGCACGCCAAAGAAAGGTTTACCTGCACAGCCCGGTTTCATATCAACGGCACCCGGAAGTGAAGTGATCATGATGCCACCCGTTTCTGTTTGCCACCATGTATCTACCACTGGACAGTTGCTTTTACCCACAACTTCATAATACCAATGCCATGCTTCAGGGTTAATTGGCTCACCTACTGTACCGAGTAAACGCAATGATGACAGATCGGCTTTTTCAACCAATTCATTACCAAGGCTCATTAAGGCACGAATTGCCGTTGGTGCAGTATAAAAAACATTAACTTTATGTTTTTCACATACTTGCCAGAAACGACCCGCATCAGGGTATGTAGGTACACCTTCAAAGACTAACGTTGTGGCACCATTTGCTAACGGGCCGTAGAAAATATAAGAGTGACCGGTGATCCAACCTGCATCGGCAGTACACCAGTAAATTTCATCTTCTTTATAATCAAATACGTATTTATGGGTCATCGCTGCGTATAAAATATAACCGCCACACGTATGAACCACACCTTTTGGTGTACCTGTTGAACCTGAGGTATATAAAATAAAGAGTGGATCTTCAGCATCCATTATTTCAGGTTCACAAACCGCGGGTAAGTTAGCTACGGCGTCAGCATAGTTAATATCTATTTTCTCATTCCAAGCAACATCGCCGCCGGTACGAGCAACAACAATAACAGAATGTACATTAGGGCAATCAGCAACGGCTGCGTCAACATTCGCTTTAAGTGGAATACACTTACCACCACGAACTGATTCATCAGCGGTAATAATTACCTGACAATCGGCATCAAGCACACGCGCTTTAATTGATTCAGTAGAAAAACCACCAAATACCACCGAATGAATAGCACCAATACGTGCACAGGCTAACATGGCATAACCCACTTCTGGGATCATCGGCATGTAAATACAAACACGGTCGCCTTTTTTAACGCCACGTTCTTTTAATAAGTTAGCAAAACGACAAACATGATCATGTAACTCTTGGTAAGTAACCTTAAGATCATCGGAAGGATCATCGCCTTCAAAAATAATTGCCGTGCTATTTGCTTTAGTGGCTAAATGACGGTCAATACAGTTATAACTTACGTTTAATTTAGCCCCTGAAAACCAGTTTATTTCAGAGTTTTTTAAATCAATTTTACTGACACTATCCCAAGGTTGATACCAGTCAATAAACTCCTTTGCTTGCTCGCCCCAAAAAGCATCAGGTTGCTCGATAGACTGCTTATACATGGCATCATAGGTTGCACTGTCAATATGAGTATGTGCCTTAGCTTTTTCTGACACAGGATAACAAGGTTTCAATTCATTCATGAGATATTCCTTCGGGGTTATACACCCAGTGTAATAATTTTTAACTAAATTTGATTAACTTAATGCTAATTTTTTTATGGTTATTTTTATATACGCCTTTAGTCTTAAATAATAATAATTTTTAAATCATCAGTCAAAATGGTTAATGAGTAAAAGTAAAAAAGCGCCTACAGACGCTTTAATTAAAGGGTAATAAAAGGTGACAAATTAAAATAAAGGCGGTTTTATAGGTTATAACCTGACTCTTCATGTTCAACCTGATCAAGGCCGCTTACTTCTTTTTCTTCATCAACACGCAAACCGTTAGTCATTACACCAACGAGTTTTAATATAATATAAGTCATAATTGCGGTGTAAACAAAAGTTGAAACGATACCAATAAGTTGCACACTCACCTGCTCGGTCATTGTTGCAATACCCTGTGCAAAACCAAAACCACTAAACACGCCTAATGATGTTGCCGAGAAAACCCCCGCTAATAAAGTACCTAAAATACCACCCACACCATGCACAGGAAATACATCTAACGAGTCATCAATTTTTAATTTTTGTTTAATATATACCGTTGCATAAAAACAAACAAACCCCGCGCTAACACCAATAATTAATGCGCCGCCAGGGCCAACAAATCCCGAAGCAGGTGTGATGGTACCTAAGCCTGCCACCATACCCGTAACCGCGCCTAAAACACTGGCTTTACCAAATTTTCTCCATTCAATTGCCGCCCAAGTTAACGTGCCTGCAGCAGCAGAGATGTGAGTTACTAACATTGCCATTGACGCATCACCATTTGCCGCTAAAGCACTACCACCATTAAAACCAAACCAGCCAACCCATAACATACCAGCACCCGTTACTGTCATGGTTAAATTATGCGGTAACATTGGCGTTTTGGGAAAACCGCGTCTAGGCCCTAAAACCATAGCAGCAACAAGTGCGGCAGTACCTGCGGTGATATGTACCACTATGCCCCCAGCAAAATCATACACGCCCATCTGACCTAACCAACCACCACCCCAAACCCAGTGAGTAACGGGAGCATAAACAGCTAATAACCATAAACCACTAAAAATCAGCACCGCAGAAAACTTCATACGCTCGGCGAAACCACCAATAATTAATGCTGGGGTAATTACCGCAAAGGTCATTTGAAACAACATAAACAAGCTTTCAGGAATATCACCTGACAAAACATCTTTGCCAATGCCATGCATCATCACTTTAGAAAAGTCACCAATAAAAGCATTACCTTCACCAAAAGCAATGCTATAACCTAAGATCAACCACAATATTGAAGAGATTGAGCCAATCGCAAAACATTGCATTAATATAGAAAGCACGTTTTTCTTTCTAACCAAGCCACCATAAAATAGTGCTAAACCGGGCAAAGTCATTAACAACACCAATGCGGTTGACGTTAAAATCCAAGCAGTGTTAGCACCGTTTAAACTAGCATCGTCCGCAAAAGCGAAGGATGGCGTTAAAAGCAGTAAAAGTGAGAGCGTAAATAAAAGTATTCGTAACATCTTTTTATCCATTATTGTTGTTAAGTTAACTGATTAATAATTATTGCTAGAAATTAGTGCAGATAATTTATAGTCAGTATCTTGTTATTTTTTAATGCACAAATAATGCACAAAACAAGCCAAGCAAAAAACAAGCTATTTAACAATAAGATAAAAAACAAATGTACCAAAACAGTGCCAACCACCGCACTAAAAAGGTGAAAAAATCGAGCTTAAGCACCAAATCAATGCGAACAGACGATAAAAGTAAAAAGTTAAAAGTTAAAAGTTAAAAGTTAAAAGTTAAAAATGAAGAGAAAAAGTAACGAGTACCGAAGTATCACTAAAAATTGAAAATTTTAGGGAAATTAGTTGGGTTAAAATCAATGAAATGGATTCAAAGCATAAAGGCTACGCTTAAGTTTTTTAGCTAAATAGACAATATATCTTGGTCTATTGCAAATATATGCGATAATTCAGGCCGCAATAACATACCAATGGTTAATTATGAAACTTTTAGTCCGTAACCTTTCGCGCTCAACTACCGAGCAAGAAATCCGCATTTTATTTTCAACTCATGGTTCTGTCACTGAATGTAACTTAGTTTTAGACCAAGAAACGGGAAAATCTAAAGGCTTTGCCTTTGTTGAAATGCCTAATGAAAATGAAGCAAAATTAGCGATAAAGAGCTTACATGAAACAAGGGTCGCTAAAAACAAGATCCGAGTAAAAATAGCTCAATAAACTTGTTATTAATATAAAAACCAGCTTAAATTTTAATGCTGGTTTTTTATTACTTGAAAGACTATACCCAAGCTACTTCAAGATGCTAGTTTCTTAAAATTATTTGGATATATATTGCTATAAACCGCGATTAACCATTTCTTTAATTTTATACGCCTTAACAAAATGATCTAATTGATGCGTTTGAATCCACCAAGTAGCCACTTCCATCAGTAACTCGGGGGTTTCATTTTTATTTGCAAAAAAAGCATAAAATGACACACCAACATTATCACCTTTACTTGCCATTTTGTTATTACAAACATCAATAATTTTAGCTCTTAATTCTTCTCTCATTATTTATTCATAATCCTGAATACTGCTGTCTCAAACCTAAACGTTCCTAATACCAGTTTCATTTATTAAGTGGTCTATTTCATACATAGATAAAATCACATAGTTAGTGAGATTGGTATCACAAACGAAATTGTCCAACCAGTTCAACTAACTGATCATTTGCAGAATCAAGCGTTTTGGCATTAACTGAACTAGACTCCGCGTTTTCAGATAAATTAGCGACAATGGATTCAATGTGATACATAATTTTATTAATCTCTTCACTCACGACTTTTTGCTCGTGTGCTGCGCTAGAAATTTGTACACTCAAATCATTTATACCTGAAATAGAATCAGTCATACCGTCTATTTTTGCTGTTACTTTGTTTGTTTTTTCTGCTGTTTCTAGACAACTTTCTTTCGTTTTCCCCATTGCGGCCACCACTGATGCTACACCTCGTTCCAACTGACTAATCATATCATTAATTTCAGAAGTGCTATTTTGTGTTCTTGCGGCAAGAGCCCTCACTTCATCAGCTACAACGGCAAACCCTCGACCTTGTTCACCAGCTCTTGCTGCTTCAATTGCAGCATTGAGTGCCAACAAATTTGTTTGCTCTGCAATAGCGCCAATAACCTTCAATACTTCGGCTATTTGGTTAGTACTTTTATTCATGCTTTCAACATTACCAGAAGCATCATCTACTTCAGCTAATAATTCTTGCATACTGGCCGACGCCAATGAAACAGTATTATTTGACTCTACCGCATCCTCACGAACTTTTTGAGTAAAAGCAACAGACTCCGATGCATTATTGGCAACATTGTCGGCAGTTGTGCTCATTTGTTCAATAGCGACAACCGCTTGAGATGTTTCTTCGCTATGTTTCTCTATGGTTAATTTATTTTTATTAACTTGCTCATTAGCCGTGGTGATACAGCTTGATATTTCTTTTGACGAGTCGGAAACTGAAATCATGATGGCATGCAAAAACTCAATAAATTTATTAATAGACTGGCTAATTTGTCCCACTTCATCCTGACCTTTTACTAATATTCGAGCGGTTAAATCGGCATTCCCTGTTGATAAGGCAGAAATCATTTTGTTTAAAAGTGATAGGCGATAGGATAATTTAGAAAATGTTATAAACCCAAACAGAATAATTAAAGCCGCAAGAGGAATTTGAATAATGGCTAAAGCGCTCAAAACCGTATTGGTTTGCTCCTTTAGCAATGAACTAGGAATGGCAAGCGTCAAATACCATGGCGTTCCTTTAAGAGGATGTATAAATAAACTTTGCTCAATGGATTGTTCATCGGTAAATTCAAAATTAACTAAATCACTTGTCGAGCCGCTATGTAAATGTTGATTAACTTGTTTGGCAAAAGCAGATATTCCCTCTATAGAACTCAGGGATTTTAAAATTAGTTTTCCATCTATACCATTACTGTTATTTAGAATTTTTCCACTTTCTTCAACAATTAGAATTTTACCTTGGAGCTCTGATTCCATTTTCTGGGCTAGCTCATTAAAAAAACCCAAAGTTACATCGATAGTCGATACTCCCCAAAGCTGGCCATCCTTATATATTCCCATGGCACAATTTGTTCGAGCTTCAATGCTAGCAGAATCTTTATACGCAGGAGCCCAAGCACAATCACCCTTTGTAGCTGTCTGCCCAGCTTTATGCCAACCTTGATCGAAATATTTAAGGGATTCTGGCGAGTTCCAGTGCGTATTAACGATTAACTTTCCACTACTATCCCGATGAAAGAAGGTACTGTGCTTTTCTCGATCCGAATCACGCTTATAAGGCATAGGCCAAATACCACCACCAAAAACTTTTTTATCGCCATATTGATCGACCAAAAGTGGTTGTATTTCGTCTATTTGATCACTGGTTAACCCAGGAACCACTTGCGTAATGGCTCTTTGCTGAGCCTGAACTTTATTCAATTCGCCCATGAAAGAGGCACTAAGGTTATCAAGCTTACTGCTAACACTACGCTCTTGTGTCAACATCAACTTTGGTGATACAAAGACGCTAACCCCTAATACAGTTAAAGCAGCGACAACAATCATAAATACAAGGAAGTAGATGGTGTACGTCAATTTTATTGATTTCATAACAGAATTATTGTTAGTTATTGTTGAAATAAGCTTAGTGGAATACTATTTTAAATCAATTATTCACCGTACTTTAAAAACAATATATCTGATTTACAATGATAAGTTTTTCTATCTAGCTTCCAAAAGAATGTAGTTTCGAGGGATGCCATATCCATGGATAAATCATCTAAATGTGATGTTATCTTGTCACGTAAAAATACAATATTTCTTTTGAGTTTCCAGCTATTTGACATATCTGCTTCATCAGTCAAAACTAAGAAAAATCGATTAGATGCATCAAACCTTGCTTCACCTTGGTTTTCGTAAAGCCATTTTTTTAACTCTACGGGATCATTCTCTGCTTCTTGAATTATTTTTCTTTTTTCTTGCTTTAATGTGGCAATAAACTCTTTGGCATCTGCCCGATGATCCTCAGACACTTTTCCATATAGATGCAACTTTAATCCCTTAGGATTTAAATCATCAGGAATAAATATTTTCAGCTTTCTACAAATCCCTTTCAACATGGTGAGCTCATTACCATAGCCATTATCTTTAAGTTTGCTTGCTAGTAACTGCTCAGGGAAATACGTTACTTTCAAATCAAACGGTATGTTTTTAATAAAAAAATCTATTTTTTTCACTAAGCCAACTGTCGGCAAAACAGTGTCATGATCTTTGAATAGATCTTCAATAATGATTGAGGTCCAGTGGTTGTACCATGAGTTTAATGTATAGCCACGCAAGCTAGTCAATAAACTTCCTTCAATCTCATCATTGATTTGTCCATAAGATTGGATCTTTTTTACATAGTTATTAACTATATTTTTTTCTAGACTATTCCCAAAAGAGCCACCCCAGTCAAAAGACTGCAAGCGAGTTAACTGATCCACCAAGTAATCTTGATTATCACTCCGTCCTTCTCTTTCTTCTTGATATTTTTTATTTATATATTCATTAATAATTGAGTCGATAATATTATTATTTTCAAAAACATGCCCGAGGTAATCTTTTGACTTTAAGCCATCTAAATCAATATTATGTATCTCACAAAATTCTTCCATTGTCGCTTTGCGCGACATACTTCTTAACTTTAGAAACCGAATCCCCCGATCATC
>MAAC01011993.1_pt1 | contig 30240 bp, 28 predicted proteins | sample 1115981 | NCBI WGS metagenome assembly MAAC01 (sample SAMN04961126, study PRJNA320927) | seawater metagenome | isolation source: sample BD02T64 sea water enriched with oil for 64 days | place: USA:Gulf of Mexico | collected 2013-07-27 | reverse complement strand
GCCATCATCTCTTTTACTATCCCACAAAATATAGGACTCATCAGGTGCAATGAAGGGGTGGACGTTCGGTGTTCCGGTATTTATCTCTTTACTAAGTGGCTTCGGGGCTTCACGTTCACCATTTATCAGTCGAGAATATCGAATTTTAGCCTTTCCATCTTTATATCCATCATCAAAAACATAAGTGCCTTTGGACGAAGTCGTAAGGCGCATGATATCGATGTCTTCAAACGCAGAGCCAAGACTTTTTAACTCTGACCATCCATCATCGGTTCGCTCCCTATATTGGTTGAGATAAAATGTAGTCTTACCATCAGGAGAGATAGACCCACCCATCCCAGCTTCCACTTCTGACTCGTGCCATCGATTATTCTCGGATTTAAGAACAAAATGCGAATCTTTTCCACTTTTGTTGTTTCTCCTATTAAAGTAGAACTCTTTCATATCAGGTGTGAAGCTAACGCCCCATTCATGATGCTCTGTCGAAACAATACCAGGAGCGAAAACTTCGGGAGTTAAGCCTGGAGGCTTTTGCCCAAGATAGGGACCTTCCAATACTGGAAACTCATCTTGACCATAACAATTGCTACTAAAAGCTATAATAGAAATCAGCAGAACAATTGAAATAAAAATGCACTTCATAAATTACCTTTATTTTGAAATCAACGAATTATGTAACTTCGCTAAATGTGATTGATCAAGACATCAGTTTAAATAAGTCGACTCTAAAACACCTGAAGCCCTTATGAATTTTAGCTGATTTTTTTCTGACGGCGATAATCAACTGATTAGACAAAAATAACGCCTATTATGGGGATGCCTCAGTAACATGACTCGAGTAATTCATTAGAAAATATATGGCAAAAAATTTAAAAGTTAACGTCAGTAACGCCTCGATACCGAATAGCAATATGAATAAACCAAATAATCAAAATGCAATTAATGTCGGTGTCTATATCGGTAAAGCTAAACTCGACATTTATCTTATTCCTTTAGGTATATATTTTATCTGGAGTAACGATTAGAGCAGGCCTTAATCATGGCCTGTACTAAAGCAAAAATCCCCTTTGTTATTGCCAATCCTGTGAGGGTAAAGCGCTTTGCTGGTGTCATTAATATAAAGGCGAAAACAGGTTGGCTAGACGTCCAGTTAATCGCCCATTGTTGCATTTCTATCGATTTAATTGCTCAAACGAAACATTTTAGCTATTGTGCAGTGCTAAAACAAAGGCACAGGTTTCACCATGAAAAAATTATTCATTTTTATCGCCATTTTAATCATAGTTATCGGCACATTGGCTTACCGAACCGCTTCAAGCGCCGGGGTATTCTATGCAATAGAACCCCATTTTTCTGGGAAATGTGAGGTCGTGCCTGGGGTTATAGGTGCCGAGGATATCACCATTGATCACGCCAATCAGTATGCTTATATTTCTGCCGTCGACAGGCGGGTGAAAAATGCCACTGGCGGCATTTATGGCCTCGATTTGACCAACTCCACAGCCAAACCAGTATTGCTTACCCTCGGTTTTACTGACGATTTTAACCCCCATGGCTTTAGCCTTTATATAGGTGATAATGGTGAACAATCACTTTTTGTGATTAACCATCGCGCTGATGGCCAACAACAGGTGGACATTTTTGATATTACCCAACCAGGGGTACTCAAACACCGAACCGCCATTAGCTACCCAGAACTCACCACCCCCAATGATTTGGTGGCGGTTGGCCCGTTTCAATTTTATGCCACCAATGACCATGGCAGCGACCGCGGCAGTTTACTGCGAATGGCTGAAGATTATATTGGCCTTCCCTTGTCGAATGTATCCTATTTTGATGGAAGCAAAGGGAGTATCGTCGCATCAGGATTGCGCTACGGTAACGGTATTACCATCAGTTCCGACTCCAAAACCTTGTATGTGGCTGAAGTGACAGGACGAAAGATCAACGTTTATAACCGAGATTTAAATACCGGCGCATTGAGCAAACAAGATGAAATTTCGGTGAGTTCTGGCGCAGATAATCTGGAGTGGGATGAGGCTGGGAACCTGTGGTTAGCCGGTCATCCACGTTTATTAGACTTTGTTGCCCATGCCAATGATCCAAAAAACAAATCGCCCTCACAAGTGATTAAAATCAATGTCAGCGCTGATAAACCTGTAGTAACTGAGGTGTTTTTAAGTACTGGTGATGATATTTCAGGCTCAACAGTAGGCGCGGTTAGCGGTGATAAGTTATTAATCGGCTCTGTATATGAAGAATTTATTTTACGTTGTAAGTTATAAGTAGTAAAAGATAAGTGGCACGTGGTGTTGAACCATCTATGCCAAGTGCCGCTAATGTTCATTAAACCACTGTAACCAACTTTTTAATCAAAAATAGGATGTTACAAATCACGCGCAGCAATATCTTTTACAAAAAACTTTAATATTCAACATAAAATCAATGGAATATGAGTTTATTGGTGTTTTTTAAGTATGCTCCTAAGCCTGCTCAGTAACATACCTAAAAGATCCATTAGAAAATATATGGCAAAAAATTTAAAAGTTAACGTCAGTAACGCGCACCAAGAAGTCATTAGGATTGGGAGCCTACATTTGAACCGGTTGGCGTATTGAACTTAGGTTAACTTTTACCTGATAGAATACATTAAGTGATAGTCTCCAAATAACATTTTAAATGATATTTTGTATCGGGGACGGTTGTTGTAAGCCGTGTTAACTCACGACTTACATAATCTAATAATCCTTCTAGTAAATAGAAGTCAAATGTTAAACAGGCTGGAGTACAATTCGTTTAACAACTTTATTTTAAGCTCAACACTCTCATTTTTTATGTGTTTTTAACCACGCAGCTTGAGAACCATTAGAGATGATTTTTCTTATTGAAGAACCATCCTTGTTCATAATATAAGTATCTCTTATGCCGTCAGTCCTTGATGAATACATTAATTGAGAGCCATCAGGTGACCAAGATGGATACCAATCATCAACATCATTATTTGTAATTCGCTTTTGATTAGAACCATCGATATCCATGATATAAATTTCAGCTTTTCCATCTCTATGAGACATAAACGCTATTTGCTTGCCATCTGGTGAAACCTCAGGATGCCATTCATCGGCATCACTATCTGTTAATTGAACTATGTTGTTACCATCCATATCTGCGATGCTTATTTCACTTTTTTTATCTTTGAATTCCGAATGAAAGACGATTTTACCGTCTTGGGTAAAATAAGGACCACCACCTTTAAGTGACTTTATTTGGGCCAGTTCGCTACCATCTGCATTCATAATCCAAATTTCTTGATGCCAAACTTTATCGGTATCTTTATATTCTCTTGAAAAAGCGATCTTTTTTCCATCAGGTGACCAAGTAGGTGAGTTATCCCATTTATTATCTTCATGGGTTAATCTCTTTCTATTAGACCCATCACTATTCATTGTGTGAATTGACCACGTCTTTCTTTCATTATATTTTGCATAAAAAGCGATACGTTTTCCGTCAGGTGACCAAGCTGAGTAGCCGTTACCACCGGAAAAATCAGTAATTTTAGTTTTTGATTTACCTTCATTATCGGTAAGGTAAATTTCTGCATGGCCAGACTCGTGTGAAGAATATGCAATGGTATGGGAATTTGATTTAGCTTCACATCCGCTGCTCATTATCAACTGAGCAAGTAGTAGAGATATTGAAGAGTAAAAATACTTCATGATATTTTCCTTGTTTTGAATTCAACGAATTATTTGACGTCGTTTAAATGTGATTGAACAAGCAGCCAATTTAACCAAACCAGCTTCAAAATACATGACGGCCTTATGACTTTTCGCTGATTTTTCTCTGACGCCGATAACCAACTTATTAAGTGTACTTAACAGCAACTTTCTGGAGAAACATTCAGATAACAGCCATGTTTAAAATCATTCATCTTATATTTAAGACGATATATCGAATTTCGCTTGTTTTTGTTAAGATATTGCTTCATTTTGCTTTACCGAACAGACGGTTATAGTAATTTTATTAATCCTTACTATACAAAACCCCGAAACAGGAAATTTCCCCAAGATAGCATACAATTATGTATAGCTTTTATTGAGTATTTTAGAACCTATGAAACTATTTATACAAAGCAGCACTATCCGTTTAATGATGCTGTTAACTGCCTTCGTTAGTCAATCAGTGACGGCACAACAAGGACCTCCGGCAAATGTTAATGTTGCCCCCATTCAAAATACGCTGCTATCTCCTGTAGCGTGGGTTTCAGGCTCGGTGGTTAGTCGTAATAATTCTCAAATTGGCGCAAACGTTTCAGGTCGTTTAATTGCCCTTGCCGATTTAGGGGCGAAGGTGAACAAAGGAGACATCATCGCCCAACTCGATGATAAGCCACTTTTATTGCAACAACAGGAAGAGCAAGCGAATGTTGATCACGCCTTAGCAAAATTAACCTTTGAGCAGTCTGAAGTCAGTCGAAAAAAAGTATTGGTCGATAAAAACCTGATCTCAGCAACCGAACTTGAACAAACCATGGCTGACTTTCATGTTGCAAAAGCCAATGTTGCAGCGGCAAAGGCTAAACTCTCGCAAATTAAACAAGACCTTCTTTATACAAAATTAAAAGCTCCTTTTGATGGCATTGTCGCTGAACGATTAAGTAATCAAGGTGAGTTTATTAACAATGGCAAAGCGATAATTCGCCTTGTTGAAACCGCCAATGTTGAAGCATCAATCTTTGCTCCTTTAACGGCTTACCGTTATTTAAAAACAACTAAACAGCTGGCAATAAAGTCGCCATTAGGCGAAGGAATCGCGCCAATTAAAAACCTTATTCCCGTTGCAGATTCACAATCACATTTAATGGAAGTGCGTTTAGATATGTCGGCGTTTGATTGGCCAATTGGTTTAAATTTGCAAGCTGCTGTGGCGACTGGTGAAAGTAAACAGGTATTAGCGGTACCTCGCGATGCTTTAGTATTGAGACGAAATGCCATTAGCATTTTCATCATCGATAATGAAAATAAAGCACAACAAGTTGATGTTTCTGTCGGCATTGGCGAAGGTGAATTAATAGAGATCATTGCTGACGTTAAAGAAAACGATAAAGTTGTCATCCGAGGTGCTGAACGTTTAAAAGTTGGACAAAGTGTCAATATTAAAAGCAACAATCAAGCGCTTATCTCGGGTAATCAATAATGTCATTAACTGCTGCTTCATTAAAAAACCCAACCGCCGTCATTGTTGCGGTGTTATTGGTCGCGCTATTTGGTGCGATTAGTTTATTTAAACTGCCTATTCAACTTACCCCTGACATTAGTCAGCCACAAATTGTTATTTCTACGAATTGGCGGGCCGCAGCTCCTGAAGAAATAGAAGCTGAAATTATTGAACGTCAGGAAGATGTCTTAAAGGGTTTGCAAAGCTTAGAACTGCTCGAGTCTAATTCTAGCCAAGGACGAGGCAGTATCACTCTGCGCTATAAAACCGGTGTGAATTTACAGCGGGCATTAATAGATGTGATGAATGCCCTTAATCAAGTGCCAAACTATCCACCAGATGCTACCGAGCCGGTAATTTCTGTAGGTGGCTCAAGCACCTTCAATGCTATTGCTTGGTTCGCTTTAAAACCAACAGCAGACAATAAGCGCGATATTGTCAGCTACCAAGACTTTATTGAAGAAGTCATTCAAACCCGTTTAGAGCGCGTTGAAGGTATCTCTAAAGTCAATGCGTTTGGAGGGCTACCTTCAGAATTACGTATTACCTTTGACCCATATAAAGCCGCCACTTTGGGGTTAAATATCCCTAAACTTGCTAGCACATTAAGTAGCAACAATGATACTTCCGGTGGTTTTAATGAAATAGGACGTCGAAAATATACCATTCGTTTTTCCGGAAAATATGGCGCTGAACAATTAAAAAACATGGTGCTTGAATGGCGAGAGGGCCAACCTGTTTTATTAAAAGACGTGGCTGAAGTGGCTCTAACCTTATCGGACCGAACGGGGATAATTACCTTAGACGGTGAACCTGCAGTGGCAATGAATGCTCAGGTTGAACAAGGTGTCAATGTCATCCAAGTCATGGAGGGCTTAAAAGCCGCCATGGCAGAATTAAATGCAGGGCCATTAAAGCGCGCCAATTTATACATGGTGCAAATGTATGACGAAACAGAATACATTGGTCGCTCGATGAGTTTGGTTAAGAACAATTTACTGATCGGCATTGTGCTGGCCATCATTGTTTTGTGGTGGTTTTTACGGAAATTCAGGGCAACGCTCATTGTTGCATTATCGATCCCTATCTCACTGGTTGTCACTTTAATTGTCATGCACAGCGTTGGTCGAACCCTCAATATAATCTCTATGGCGGGTTTAGCCTTTGCAGTAGGCATGGTGCTTGATGCCGCGATTGTGGTATTAGAAAACATTGTTCGTTTGCGCGAAAAAGGCACCCCCGCCCATGAAGCATCATTAACAGGTACTTCACAAGTGTGGGGCGCATTATTGTCGTCAACGGCGACCACAGTAGCGATATTTTTACCGATAGCCTTTTTAGAAGAAGTCTCTGGACAATTATTTGCTGACTTAGCCATTACTATTGCTGTTGCTATTGTCGCTTCACTACTTATTGCCGTTACAGTGTTACCAACCGCAGCACGACGATTGCTTAAAGAAGTATCCAGTGATGATCCTCATCAGCATTGGTGGACAAATATCACCAAAGGCATCATGCATATCACGTCGACTAAACAAAAGCGTATCGCTTGGGTCACCGGGTTAATGTTATTTTCTTTTGTTGGTTGTTATTTACTGTTTCCTAAAATTGATTATTTACCTAAAGGAAATCAAAACTCATTTAGAGCGTTTATTATGCCACCGCCCGGACAAAGTTACCTTGCGGCGCGTGTTGAAATGAGTGATGAAATTAACCGTCGTTTATTGCCCTATTTAAATGGCGAGAAACACCCTAAAATTGATCACAATTGGTTAGGATTTTTTGGCAGTTTTGGTTTTATGGGGGGGCGTGCAGAAAATGCTGACCATATCCAAGATATCGTAAATGTTATTAATAGTGAGGTACTGTCTGGCTTTCCTGACACTATGGCCTTTGCCTCTCAAGCACAATTATTTGGTAACCTCGGTGGTGGCAGACGCATCGATATCGATATTCAAGGTAATGAAGTTGATGAATTATTAAAAGCTGCGCAAGTGGGTTATGGCGCAATTAGCCAAGCTCTAGCTGGAGCCCGTATTCAGCCAACACCCGGATTAACCTTAGCAGAGCCCGAATTAAGAATGCAGCCTAATGAACGTCGTATCGCAGAAGCAGGTTGGACACGCCAACAAATGTCAGCCATTTCTCGTGCCTTAGGTACTGGTTTGTATGTTGGTGATTATTTTAATGGCCAAAAACGCCTCAATGTTTTTCTAAGAACAACCGATTGGGAATCGCCAGAAGAGCTTGAAGCTATTCCTCTTTATACGCCAAAAGCCGGCGTGCAACCTGTCGGCGAACTTGTTGATGTGGTTAGAACTGCTGGCCCAAGCTCAATTAGACGTGTTGATAGAAAACGTACTATTACCCTGCAAGTGACGCCGCCTGACAATATGAGTTTGGAAGATGCCATTAAAGCTATTAAAGAGAAAGCTGAACCGGAAATTTTAGCAGAGCTATCAGAAACAGGCTCTATTAACTATCGCGGTTCTGCTGAGGCACTTACCGAAGCGTTAACCAATATGAGTCAAAGCTTTTTACTCGCTTTAGCTATTTTATATTTATTAATGTCGGCATTATTTCGTTCCTTTAAAGACAGTCTATTAGTGGTATTAACCATTCCTTTAGCCACGGTTGGTGGTATTGCCGTACTACAAATAACGAATTTAGTGATATTTCAACCGCTAGATTTACTCACCATGATAGGCTTTATTATTTTACTTGGCCTAGTGGTAAATAATGCCATCTTACTGGTTTATCAGACACGAATGGGGGAAGGGGAAGGTTTGTCTCGCCACGATGCAGTAGAGCAAGCGGTACGTTTGCGACTTCGTCCGATATTAATGAGCACACTCACCAGTATTTGTGGGATGTTGCCACTATTACTAATTCCGGGTGCGGGTGCTGAGCTATATCGAGGCATTGCCGCGGTTATTGTTGGTGGCATGAGTGTTAGTACAGTATTTACCTTAATTTTCTTACCTAGTTTGTTACAGATGGGTAAGACAGACGTGCATCAGTTTGAACAAGAGACTGTTTAATTAAAGGTTTAATCTTAATGGATGAAACAGTTGTAGATAGGGCTTTAGCCTAACAATTTGTCAAGATGAATCCTGACCCACAAACCTGTTGTAGGTTGGGCTTTAGCCTAACAAATTCCCTTATGGCAATAAAAGATCAGTGAGTTTTGTTTCACACAAAGCAAGCTGATCAAATCCTTGGTATTGTTGAAAAGCCAGCTCTAGATATTGAGCCTTATTTGCTGATGCTTGTGCATGTCCCTGATACCACAAACCATTCAGCAGGTAGCAACAAGCGATATATTCCTCAATAAGAACGGGGCTAAGCAAACAATCCGTCTGTGTTTGATAACTTGCAATACTATCAACAACCGACTCAGTACTTAACAGATTTACGGTGATAAACATCGCTATATCAAATTCCGCATCACCAACAAACGTGCATTCAAAATCGAGCAACCAAGGCTTTTGCTGCTGGTCAATAATGATATTGGAAAAATTCACATCACCATGGCATAACACGGTATTAATATCGGTATTAGTTCCGGTATTAGTACCCGTTGGAAAGGTGAAATGCTTTTGCATAAGCACGTTAACAAATGTTTGTTGTGCCTCACTAAAACAATCTTGATTGATTTGCTGTTCAATCATTGCTGCCACACAAAAGCGCGGAATTGATGTTATCGAGGTGAGTTGATGAAGTTTACTGAGCAAGTTAACAGCTATATCAATTTTTTCCTCAACCGCCATTTGAATGGTGTCGAGTGTTCGACCATCAATAAACTCGGTGACTAACCATTGATGATTGTGATAAATCACCTTAGGACTTATTGCTATTGTTGATGCCAATTTCGCAGACATTACTTGGCTATTTTCAAGAAGACTATCGGATAATGATTTAACAAAATAATGAGCATTTTTATCCGTTAAGTCATTAATGAGGGAGACGTTGAAACAATGCTGACTTAATCCTGCAGAAATAGCTGCTACTTCAACAACATGTTCGACAAAACAAGGCAGGCTTTTAATCTCGTCAATCATTGCTTGTTGGTCAACTAACATACTGTTCTACCTACACATTGTTTTTCCTGCATACTTTTAATCGGCAAACGACTAACTAGGCACTTGCGACGGATCAGCCGATACATCTGGCTGTTTAAATTTTTTCGCCCATTGAAAATAACCATAACCTGCCATAAACACGTACAAAACAAACAGCACAGCAGTTGGCTGTAGACTTTTTTCTAAATAAAGATAAATCGATACCGCATCTATCGCTATCCAATACAGCCAATTTTCGAGTACTTTCTTAGCGACTAAATAGGTTGAAAATACCGCAAATACTGTGGTCGCAGAATCTAAATAAGGAAAATCAGTTGGCGTGTAATTAGCCATTAACCAACCGACTAACAGCGAAACGCCAGTTAATATCAAGATTATTTTGCCATGTAAAAGCAATGGCCAAGACTGGATCTGCTGATTTCCTTGCTGCTGCTTTTCTTGTTGCTGAAAGTTAACCTGCCGCCAACAATACCAACCATATATCGCCATGACTAAATAGTAGACTTGCAACAGACTATCCATCCAGAGGTAAACATCGTAAAAAATAACCGTATAAATAATGGTACTAACTAAAGCTGCAGGCCAGCACCAAATATTTTCTTTAGCGGCTAATGTTACATACATTAATGATGCAATTACGGCTACTAATTCCCAAAGCGGTAATTGGCTAAAGTATTGATAAGTCTCAATCATTTAAGTTTCCGCCTCAACCACAGAGCGATTACCACCTATGAATTTGCAAACAAATACCGCGGCATCTAACGTTTGATGAACCTGCTTTATTTCCGCCATGACATGATTGACGGCAAGGTCATATTCGCCAAAAACTTGTGTGCTCATACCATTAGTCACCACTTGCAAACCAGCAACGTTACGTAACCTTTTAATGAACGCCCAAATTTCAGTTTTAAACTGTTGTTCAGCTAACGGGTATAAACTAATTTCTATTGATATTTCCATGTCATGTTCTCAATATTATATTTTTAAATGGCTCTGTTCAGACCATTTGTTAGGCTAAAGCCCAACCTACAATCTTTTTAAAATTGATAATCTAACGTTAAACCAAATACAGCTGGCTCACCGTATTGATAATAAGCTTTCGCTTCGTAGAAATCTCTAGGATCATTACCAAAATAAAAGCCTCGGGTAGTGTAATCTTTATCAAACATATTACGTGCCCATAATTTTACTTGCCACTGCTCTTGTGAATAGCTGATTGAACCATGCATCAATACTAGGTCAGTTGATTTTTCATCATGGCTGTCTGAAAAGTAAAACTCATCTTTGCCGTCAACTGCTAAGTTTATTTTCCATTGTTCATTAAAGAAATAATTCATGCCTAAGCTAAATTGATAACTCGGGGCATGTGCTTGATCACGACCAGTTTCTTTTGTACCGTCGGCATAAATATAATCTTTAAAGTCTGTGGCTAATAATCCTAAGCTACCGTAAATTTCCACGCTGTCTGAAACGTTCCAGCCACCTTCAACTTCAATTCCTTGGTTTGAGCCCTTTGCAGCATTGTCCCAGTAACTGATGAACTCAGCGCTACCGTCTTCACGTAACTCTAAATGATAACTACTGATCTGAATATCTTCACGGTTCATGAAAAATATCGCGGTACGTAAATACGCGCTATTGTCGAAGAAGCTCGCTTTATAACCGAGTTCATAGTTCCATAAGTATTCAGGATCAAACGCACGTAACGCTTCTGGCAAGCTACCACTGGTATTAACACTACCGGCTTTATATCCGCGATTTATCGCTGCATAAGCCATGTTGTTATCAGTCACTTGGTACGAAAGTACCAACTTACCACCCACCATATTATCTTCAGGGCTAAAAAGTAAACCATCGCTATTATCAAAATCACTGCTACGTTTTTCAATACGTAAACCAGAAGTAAGTGTTAACTTATCTGAAATTTCACTGTCAAATTGGGCAAATACCGCCAAGGTATCCGCCTCAAAAGCCGAATGATAATCACTGGCTAAATAAGTATATTGACGTTGTAAGTCTTCTTGATCAGTTTTGCTGTAAATACCTGCAACCCAAGAAGTGGTATTTGAGAAAATTTTCTTGCCTGGTTTTGATAATAAACGAACTTCAGCGGTAGACGTTTTACGGTCACGCATATAATGGTCAGTCGATGAATATTCCCAAGCGTGTAAACCTTGGTAGCTCCAATCTTCATCATAGCCATAAGCTAAATCAGAATCAGCATGACTAAATACCGAGACAAGATTGAAGTTATCAAATTTACTGTAAGTGAATTTAGCACTCATTGCGCTAGTTTCTTGCTTATCAAAACCCGGTTGGTCCGACATGGTTTGACGGGTATTATCTAGAGAAAAAGCATCATAACCATTGTCGAAATCAAAGTGGTGCACTGCTAAATCTATCGTTAAAAACTCAGTTGCTTCTATAGCTAATTTACCACGCAAGGTTAACTCATCGCGGTTATTAGTATCTTCTTTATCTAGATAGGTATTTTCGATAAAACCATCACTTTGATATTTCTCTGCTGAAATTCGGTAATTTACTTTATCTGAAGCAGGGCCTGACAACACTAAACCCGTGCCAAAACTACCATAATTTCCCGCAGTGACTTTTATCGCGCTTTCAAAACTGTCGGTGGGTGCTTTGCTCGACATATACATCAAACCCGCTAACGCGTTGGCGCCAAATCTGGTGCCTTGAGGACCACGTAAAAATTCGACTTGGCCTAGGTCAAAAGTAGAAGCAATGCTGCCAATGCCAGAATAATCGATATCATCAACAATAATGCCTACCGAAGGATTAATCGGCTCTTGAAATTGACTACGCTCACCGATGCCACGTATTTGGTAATAACGTGCTCGTTGTGAACCACTAGAAAAGTTAACATTCGCGACCGCGCCGGCAATTTCTTCTAAGTTTTGTGCATTACGCAGGGCGATATCTTCAGCAGTTAATACCGATAAAGAGGCAGCAGTAGTTTGCAAGCTTTTTGAACGATAAGCCGCATTAACGGTGATAACTTCAATGGCTTCTTCATTAACTTGATTTAACGATGTTTGCGATTCTTGTTTCGATTCTGTTTGCGCAATAGTAATAGCAGAAGGTAAAAACAATGCTAAAGCAATAGAGGTTTTAACTAATTTCATTTGACTCTCACAATAACTGCCAATTAATAGAGAGTAAATTCAAAGCGTTGATGATAGAAAAGTGCAAGCTACCATTAGATATTGAATTAACCATCCCTACGTCGGCATTATCCGTTTCAGGTAATAAGGGTAAAAATTCTCAGCGTAATAGTCACAAAACATATACGCACCCCTTGGTTTGGGCGCGATAGTAGCAATTTATCAACAAATGTACAGCAATTTATCACCAATATGCTGCGAAGAGGCTGCTTGAAATAGAAGGGATATTTTGCTGGTTAATGAAAAAACTGAGTAGATTAATTAACCAGCGGCTTTAATAAAGCAGGTTTTGCTAAAGGTTTAAGCTCATGGTTGAATCCATTTCAATGGCAGTATCTAATGCACTTAAAATAGCTTTTCTTTCTTTGAGTTTTGTCCCGTGATGAGCCGTCATATTCAATGGTAGCATTTGTTCAGCAACTGCTTTTGCCGTGGCCATTAGTTGCTCAGGTTCTACTAATGTATCGAGAAAGCCTGCTAATACTGCGGTTTCTGGATCAAATAATTCAGCGTTGATCACTGAACGGGTTAAATAATTAATTGGTACTCGGTTTCGCGCTAATTCGATACCCGCTTGATGCATGGTCATGCCGATAGCGACTTCGTTTAGCCCAACTTTAAATGCGCCCTTACAACCGATACGATAGTCACAACTGAGCATCAAAAATGCCCCTTTGGCAATAGCATGCCCAGTACAAGCGCCAATAATCGGCAGCGGAAATGACAACATACGTCGGGTGAGTTTTGAGCCAGCGGTGACTAAAGCTACCGCAGACTCTGAACTTTCTTTCATGGTTTTTAAATCAAAGCCCGCTGAGAATATGCCCGCTTGACCCGTTAAGATCACCACTGCACCTGCAGACTCTGCTTGATCTAAGGCATTATTTACTTCTGCTATTACTTGGTGAGAAATCGCGTTAACTTTGCCATTTTTCAAAGTGATGGTAGCAATTTTCTCACTGATTTCGAAATCGATTAGTTCCATAATATTTCCTAAGGTTTTTAACCATAACTTGCTGCTTTTTGGTATGCAGCTCTTTGTTTAATTCGTGTAAGGTAAGCGGAAGTATGTTCTCTACTTTTTAATAAGCCTAGGTTTTCAGCTATTTCTAAGATAACCGTCATCATTATATCTGCTGCAGTAAAAGTGTCGCCAGCAAAATAGGCTCTTCCAGCTAATGTACTTTCAATGTAAGAAAAGTCTAGATGTACTTCTTTGGCAATATAACCATCAAGTGGTTTGCTGCCATCTCTGGTTTCCATAGACATAATCAAAGTCGCAATTACCGGTAAAGCTAATGAACCTTCCGCAAAATGTAACCATTCCAAATATTGACAATATTCAGCACTGTTATTGGCCGGTCTTAATTCAGTTGCCGTGCTTTGATTGAGAATATACTCCATAATTGCGCCAGATTCACATAAAGTGATCTCGCCATCTTCAATAATGGGTGCTTTACCGAGTGGATGGATTAATTTTAAACTTTGTGGAGCTAAACGGCTATTAGCATCTCTTTGGTGATTGACCAAAGTATAAGGCATCCCGAGCTCTTCTAATAACCAAGTGACACGTTTTGACCTTGACTGATTTAAATGATGTACCGTTATCATAAGTTTTCCCTTTAAATTTTAACCGTTAAGGCTATCTCTGCTAGTATTTTTTGCCATAAGAAGACCTTCATCCGTTAAACCGCTGGCTCAACATTTTCTTGATTATCGTTATTATCAGCAGATTTTTTATCAAATTTAACCCGTAAAATGCGCACTAAAATACCGGCAGTAAATAACATCACTAAGGTGTAAATAGCTGGTGTAAATGACATCTTATAATTGGCAAGTAGTGTCAGTGCCATAAACATCGATAAGGTCGAGTTTTGTAAACCTACTTCAATGGTGATTGACGTGCTTTGTGCCCTATTTAACTTCATCCATTTACTGGAATAATAACCCAATGCCATGGTGGATAGATTTAAGATTAAGGAAACAGGGCCTGCAGCAATTAGAGCAGGAACAACAATATCTTGCTGAATATAGGTTAAAAATATCATTAATAAAGTCAGAAATAAGATGCCAAATCTGGAAACGTATATTTGACTGCTATCGGCAAAATTTGAAAAGTAATGTTTAATCATCATACCGATAGCAATCGGCACTATCGTTAATTTCATCAAACTTATCATGGTGGTAATTATCGGTAATTGAAATTCATTACCTTGGCCCATAAAGTGATCTAACGATAAATTTAATACTACGGGGATGGTAAAAACGGTGATCAAACTCGCCACCGCAGTCATAGTAACCGAAAGGGCAACATCCCCTTTCGCCAGATGACTGAACATATTCGATGTTGTTCCCCCAGGACATAAAACCAGTAACATAACGCCCACTGCGTACTCTGGCTCTAATCCCATTATATTTGCTAACGCAAAGCCGATGAGTGGTAAACAAATCAATTGATTCAATAGGCCAACAGACACCGCTTTAGGGTGTTTAATTACCCGCTTAAAATCATTGGGAATAAGCGATAATCCCATGCCCATCATGATCAAAAAAATACATACAGGGATCACCTGAGTATTCACAAAAGTAATTAGTTCAATGCCTTCCATATTCACCTCAACTTTTAATACCAAATCTATTAATTAAAAAAGGCCACCGCATTGTCAAGTACTTCACGATCAGTACGAGTGTTATTTACTGGTGCAGCTTCATCGGCATAACCAAACGACATGCCAAACAATATGCCACGTTCTTCAGGGAGATTTAATGCTTTTCTAACGGGATCAGGGAATTGCCCTAAGGCACCTTGCATACAACAGGATATGCCATGTTCAGCAAGTATCAATGATAGGGTTTGAGCATAAATACCTAAGTCAACCGCGCCCATAATATCGAGGTACTTATCCATGGTAAAAAAGGCAACATGTGGAGCATCAAAAAAGCTCCAATTACGTACCATTGCGACTTGGCGGCCACGCTTATCCTCTCTTGATATATCCAAAGAACTATATAAAGCATTAGCAGAGCCAAATTGACGATCGCGGTGAATACCCTGGTATTTAGGTAACCAGTTAAAGTCAGGATTAGGGGGGGTGCCGCTCATCACAGCTGTGAGCAAGTCATCTTTTAATTGCTCTTTTGGTTGCCCTGAAACCACACAGGTTTGCCAAGGTTGAACGTTGCAATTAGATGGTGCCTGTTGCGCCTGAGTAAAAATAGACTTTAAAAGCGCTTCTGGCACGGGTTTATCCAAATATGCACGAGCAGAATAACGTTTTTCTAATAGGGCGATAACAGACATAAAGGTTCCTTTAGCAGGTTAAAATTAATCAGTACGGTAAATCTTAAACGTAATATACGAAAGCTATGCTAAAGATGATGATTTTATAAAACCAATGAATATTAGTAATGGTGCTCTATTCAAATTACACATAGTCAAAGACGCCTACTGAGCCAATGCCTCTTTGATATGCCAATTCTCTGTATACGAATAATGAATAGTATACGATTAAAAATATTCATTTGCTTAATAGATAACGAGTGCTTAGCATGCGTTAATAATTATTTTTATCTACAGCTGTAAGATAAGTTTGGAGTAAAGAAGATGCCTGAATATAAAGCACCCATACGAGATATAAAGTTCGTCATGCAAGAGTTGCTTGACTGTGACCAACATTATCAAAAACTTGGTTACCATGACGCCAGTGAAGACATGGTAGATGCTATTATTAGTGAAGCAGCTAAATTTACCGAACAAGTTATCGCGCCACTTAATCAAATAGGTGATCAACAAGGATGTACATGGACTGACGGCGTTGTCACAACACCAGACGGTTTTAAAGATGCTTATCAACAATATGTTGAGGGCGGATGGCCAACCTTGTCTCAAAGTGAAGAATTTGGTGGCCAAGGTTTACCTCATTCGTTAAATGCTGCGATCAGCGAGATGATGTCATCAGCTAATCATAGTTTTGCCATGTATCCCGGTTTAAGCCATGGCGCACTAGCCACTATTGAAGCACACGGTACCGACGCACAAAAACAACAGTTTATGCCTAAGTTAGTTGAAGGAAGCTGGACAGGAACCATGTGTTTAACTGAACCACACTGTGGTACAGATCTCGGCATGTTGCGTACCAAAGCAGAACTTAATGATGATGGCAGTTATGCCATTTCAGGTACCAAGATTTTCATCTCTGCCGGTGAACATGATTTATCCGATAACATTGTTCATATTGTAATTGCCCGCCTCCCCGGCTCACCGGAAGGCAGTAAAGGCATATCTCTTTTTATCGTGCCAAAATTTAATGTAAATGATGACGGCTCTATCGCTGACAGAAATGGCGTAAGTTGTGGTTCTATCGAACATAAAATGGGCATTAATGCTAATGCCACTTGTGTGATCAACTTTGATGCTGCCAAAGGTTACTTAATTGGCAAAGTGAACAAAGGTTTACATTGCATGTTTACCTTTATGAATTCTGCCCGTTTAGGCGTTGCACTTGAAGGAAACGCGGCTGCAGAAGCTTCATTTCAAGGGGCATTAGCTTATGCTAAAGACCGTTTGCAAATGCGTTCAATCAGCGGTGTTAAAAACCCTGATGGCGCTGCTGACCCTATCATTGTTCATCCTGACGTTCGTCGGATGTTATTAACACAAAAATCTATTGCTGAAGGTGGACGGGCACTAGTCGCTTATTTATCACAATTAGTTGATATTACCCATGCTGGAAAAGATCATGAAACTAAAGCGGCAGCTGATAATAAATTAGCACTATTAACACCTATCGCAAAAGCATTCCTTAGTGAGTTAGGCTTTGAATGTACTAGCCACGGTGTACAAATATTTGGTGGCCATGGCTTCATTAAAGAATGGGGCATGGAACAATTGATGCGTGATACCAAAATCAGTTGTTTATATGAAGGTACTACCGGCATACAAGCATTAGATTTATTAGCGCGTAAAGTTCTTGGCAGTCAAGGTGAAATTTTGAAACCGTTTATGACTGATATCAGCGAATTTTGTCAAGCAAATGCTGACGATGCACAACTGTCTGAATTCACCCAATCAATGATGTCTTACCTTGGTGACTGGCAAAATATCACCCAGTTAGTTGGCAAAAAGGCCGCAAAGAATGCCGATGAAATTGGTGGTGCTTCTGTTGATTATCTGATGTTTGCTGGTTACGTTTCTATTGCTTATTTCTGGTTAAAAATGGCTAAAGTCGCCAAAGACAACTTAAATAACAGTGATAATGACAAAGCGTTTTATCAAGCAAAATTCCAAACAGCACAATTTTACTTCCAAAGAATTTTACCTCGTGCCAAAGGTCATATGGCTTGTATTGAAGGTGGAGTAGATTCAATGATGGCGATGGCAAGCGACGACTTTTCTTTCTAAAAAATAGTCATTGTCATTACTAACTTAGGAAAAGGACTTCCTTTGATGAATCCCATTTTTCTTCATACACCATCTAGATTGAGGTAACGTCATCTGATGAACAACCTTCCTGCTGGTTTTGAACCAATATTTCGCAGCAGTCCTTTCTTGGATAATTTAGGCCCTATTTTTAATAAAAAAACAAAAGAAGGGCTCATTATCGGCTTTAGGGCAGAAGAGAAACACTGCAACGCAAGAAACCTAGTTCATGGTGGCGTTCTAAGCGCTCTCGCTGATGTTGCACTTGGCTACAATGCTGCCTTTTCAGGTGATAAACCTGTGCCCATGGTTACCGCAAGTTTAACCATAGATTATGCCGGCTCAGCCAAACTCGGCGAATGGCTTGATATCGTTACTGATGTACAAAAAGTTGGCGGTACAATGGCCTTTGCTAATTGTTACTTTATTGTCAACTCAAAACGTATCGCGCGAGCGAGTGGTGTATTCACTGTAGTAAAGTCATAACTAGTGAATATTTAGTTTACAAAAGTAAGTGTAAATGTTTTTATTTGATTACTACGGATTCGTATAACTGAACAATTTAAAGGTCTGGTATTTCAACACTGCCACTCTGTTAAGGATTATGATGCAAAAGGTTTGGAAAACTACAAAAATAACACTAACCATAGCAATACTATTACTCACCGTTTTGGTGATTTTCAACTGGGAAAAAGTGAATCGCCTTCATTCAGTAATAACCCTGTTTGATAAAGAGCGTATTGTCGCTAATTTTTCCAATATGGCAGAAGCGTTCATCACTAAACCCATTGTCAAAAATGGCGATTCGTCAGAATTTACCTATGCTCCACAAGAGCTTCCAGAGACATTTACTTATCGTGATAACGAAAACTCTGTCGATGAGTTTCTTGCGCGCCGAGCAACAACCGCATTATTGGTGATTAAAGATAATAAAATTACCTTCGAAGACTACTATCTCGGGACAAAAAATACTGACAAACGCATTTCTTGGTCAATGGCTAAGTCATTTGTCGTGATGTTGTTTGGCATGCAAGTGGATGCAGGAAAAATAGATATTGAAAAGCCGGTAGGTTTTTATCTGCCAGAAATGAAAGACTCGGGTTACGAAAATGTCAAAGTAAAACATGTATTGCAAATGTCATCTGGTGTGCAATGGAATGAAGACTATTTAGACTTTAATTCTGACATTAATAAAATGGGCCGTATGTTGGCTATTGGTGGATCGTTAGACGATATGTCTACCGAACTTAAAGAGGATTCTACCCCAGGTGAAATCTTTCACTATGTCAGTATTGATACCCACGTTATTGGCATGATTGTCCGCCGTGTGAGTGGTAAGTCGCTAGTAGATTTATTACAAGCAAATATCTGGAATAAACTCGGTATGGATAACGATGCTGCATGGATAACCGACTCTCAAGGTGCCGCATTTGCCCTTGGAGGTCTTAATGTCAGTACTAAAGACTATGCACGGTTCGGTCAGTTAATGTTGAACAATGGCAATTGGCATGGCGAGCAGCTCGTTTCTAAAAATTGGGTAAGTGAAGCAACCACGCCTGGCGCTGACTATTTAAAACCAACAGCAACTAAACTAGGTTATGGCTATCAGATATGGCTGCCGACATTAGCCATTCCTGGGGAGTTCTTCTTTGTTGGTGTATACGGTCAGTATATCTATGTTAATCAACAAGAAAACATCGTTATCGTAAAAAACAGTGCCGACAAAGACTTTAGAGATCACCTTGATTCAAAACAAGAGACCATTCAATTTTTCCGCACTGTGGTTGATTCTTTTAAAACGCTAACCGTAAGTAAATAAGTCAGTTGAGGTGTAGGTTGGCCTTTAGCCTAACAAACCCAGCAGAGTTGTAGGTTGGCCTTTAGCCTAACAAACCCAACAGAGTTGTAGGTTGGGCTTTAGCCTAACAAGCTTCCCTATAATTGAGATAACTAATTATGAGCCACCAACAAGTACAAGTTCAAGAAGAAATAGCAGCAGATGCAATCAACGTCTGGCAACTGATCCGTAATTTTGACGATATTAGCGCTTGGGCGACAGGGAATATCGTCGATATTCAGGGCTCAGGAGTCGGCATGGTGCGCCATATAGAGTTTAATTCAGATAAGGTGGTTGAACGTTGCGAGGCTCATGACGATGCTCAGATGAGCTTTCAGTATCGGTTGCTTGAGTCACCTTGGCCGATGTCTGATTATCTTGCAACCGTAAAAATCATTTCAGCCGCTCCAAACAAAACCTTAATTGATTGGTCGTGCCGCTACCAAGCGGTACCGGAACAAATAGAAGCAGCTCAAAAGCTCATTGAAAGTACCTACCGTTATGGCTTTATTGCCAAACTACGAAAAACAGCTGAAAAGACTTATTCAAATACTCCTTAAAACTTAATCCTGCCACTGAGGATCTGCGCAAACATCTTCCAGTCACCGATAAAGCTATAAAGCGGATAGGTGAAGGTGGCGGGTTTGTTATGTTCAAAGAAAAAATGCCCTACCCACGCAAACGAATATCCGGCGATAGGCATCATCACGAAATACCACGTATTCATCGTCCATAGACCACCAAGTAGCAAGATAATCACTAAACTGGAACCAAAGAAGTGCAATCGCCGGCAGACATCATTTGTATGCTCTTTCAGGTAATAAGGATAAAACTGTTTAAAACTGTTGAATTCTTTCATCTTGTATCCTTGTCAAATAAGACACTAGTCGACATGTTAGCTTGCTACCGCTAAAAATTTCTTCCGTTTAGTCCACAACATGAGCAGTAATGGCGAAAGGTACATGGTTAATCCGTATATTCCTGCTGAAATCGCATATTCTGGTGATTGTAGGAAACTGATGGTGATAAGCATGGCTAATGTTGCATTTTGTATACCTACTTCTATGCCTAATGTTATGCCATCTTTCGTTGATAAAGAGGCTAACTTCGCCAAAAACACACCTAACAGTGTCGTAAAAATGCTCAGAGCAAAACATGCAAAAAATACATCGCCAAAAGAGTTCATTAACATTTCGCGCTCTTTAATCACAATACCAATGATCATTGCCACCATAAAAACTAAAGAGAAACGTCTAAAAAATACTTCAACTTTTACCGCCCATTGCTGATAAAACTGGCGAATAATTATGCCGATTAGCACAGGAACTAAGGTAATAACGAACAAGCCTATTGCGGTTTGTAGCAGTGAAAACTCAGGAGCTGCGTTACCGGCAAAGCTTTGCACGGCATATTGAATAATAAAGGGCGTAGAAAAAACACAAATTAAAGTAGATAGTGCTGTAAGACTGACCGATAACGCTAAGTTAGCTCTAGCTAATTGGCTGATCAAGTTCGACGTAGTACCACCTGGGCATGCCGATAACACCATTAAACCAATAGCTAAAGGCGCAGGTAAATTAAATAACAAACATATTGCCAATGCCGCTAGGGGCAACAAAATAATTTGCGCAAATAAACCAAGAACGACAGGTTTAGGTGTTTTTAATAAACGGGTAAAGTCTTGCTTAGTTAAACTGAGGCCCATACCAAACATGATAAAAGCCAAAGCTAAGGGTAATAATACTTCGGTAAAAATGGACGCGTTCATGTTAAGAAAGAAAGCTATTATCTTGCGCTAATACCACTTGGTATTGCGGCTGGAAATTACCCCATGTCACTAAATCGGAGGCGTTTACTTGTTTGGTTTTAATGGCAATATCATGTTCAATCAATTTCATTTCCCCTGCAGATTGTGCTAATAGCTGACTTTCACAACAGCTTTCCATCATAGCAAAATTTGCCACCGCTGCATCAACAGATTTCCCTACCGTTAATAAGCCATGGTTTTGTAAAATTACCGCGATATTATCGTCAAGCACTTCAGCAATCATGTCACCTTCATTTAATTCTGCAACGACGCCGGTAAAAACATCAAAAAGGCTATGGTTTTGGTAAAACATGCAGGCATCTTGCGAAATAGGAGCCAACAACTGTCCTAATGCTGAAAATGCACGGCCATATTTAGTATGCGCATGTGCAACCGCTTTTACATCCGGTCGAGCAATATGAATACGAGAATGAATAGCAAAAGCGGCATTATTAATCAGAGAGTTCCCGTCTAGAATATTGCCTTTATGATCCACTCTCACTAAATCAGAAGCTTTAATATGAGCAAAGTGAACGGCAAGCGGATTAACCCAAAAGGTCTCAGGATCAATACAATCACGTTGAGTGATATGCCCGGCGAGTCCTTCATCAAAACCACACATAGCAAAGACACGAAAACCTGCGGCTAGCCGTTGTTTTTCATATTCACGTTGTTGCAAAGGATCGCTAAATGTTGGCGGCATTGGCATCGAAAACTTATCACTACCTATGGTCATTTGCTTCATTTGTTCTTCAATAATGTCATTCATATTTTTTACTCCTTACAACTGATTGACTTCAGTGTAAATCATCTTAGAATAAATAGAAGTGATGTAAACTAATAGGAATGTATGAATATGCTGCATAGTAAAATAGATTTAAATTTATTTTTGGTGTTAAAAGCTGTCTACCAAGAAGGCAGCATTACCGCAGCAGCAAAGAAGCTTCATTTGTCTCAACCAGCAGTAAGCCACTCCTTAACACGTTTACGCGACAAATATTCTGATCCGTTATTTATCCGCCATGGTCGTAAAATGGTGCCCTCAACTTTATGTCAGAAAATTATCCCGCAAGTAATGGACTCAGTTACTGCACTAGAGTCGACATTATCAAACAATACCCAGTTTGATGTCAGGCAACATAACAGAGAAATAAGGTTAGGTTTTCGCGATATTTTAGAATCAATTTTCTTTCCAACACTGGTCACAGATCTTATTAATAATACCCCGAATATCACCATCAATAGTCGGCAAGTGACGGGATTAGAAATGGAAAAAGCATTAGAACAGCAAGACCGCGATATTGTCATTGATATGCTGTTACCAACGAGCAATGACATTAATCAAACCTTAATTTGTGAAGAGCATTTTTCACTGATTTGCCGAGAGAATCACCCTATTTTAAAGGCACTGACCTTAGAAAATTATGCGCAGGCGACCCATGCTTTAGTGGCGTTAAAAGACTCAAAAGTGGATATCGTTGATATGGCACTAGCAAAACACGGCATAACACGAAATATCGCCCTGCAATGTGAACATTACTTCGCGGCAACTAGTGTCATCAGTCGCTGCGATATGTTACTGACCATGCCAAACGCTTATGCCAACTTGTTAAAAGATAAGATGCCGATAGCGGTTAGTCCGTTGCCCTTCGATGTACCCACGTTACCTGTGCATATGTATTGGCATAAACAAGCGGAGCATGACCCTGTCAATGAGTGGATGAGGAATAAATTGCTCAACATCGCTGAGCAAGTATTATAGTGGAATATGGCCATTTAAAAGCCTAATCTACATGGCTTGATTGTCATTTAAAAAAGCTATTACTACTTCTGAAAGTTTTTCAGCTTGATCTTCCTGTAAAAAATGACCGCCATTGATGATTGTCGTGTGCTTCTGTCCTTCCGTACCTGGAATAAGTTTTTGCATAATCTTATCACCGCCAGCGGTAATTGCGTCTTTATCACTAAAAGCAGTTAAGAAAGGCTTCTGCCATTGAGCAAGAACTTTCCAAGCTGCAATATTATCTGCAGACGCCGGGTCATCAAGGCTGATAGGCACTAACAAAGGAAATTGACGAGCACCGGCTTTATAGGATTCTTCTGGGTATGGCGCATTATAGCCAGCGATTACCTCAGCTGATAGCTCAGTAGTAGTGCCACCATTAATGATGTTGCCTGTTGGGAATTCTGGTACTTCTTGAGAGAATTTTTGCCATTGCTTAAATGCTTCACCGGGATCATGTGCTCCGGTAGGTAACATGGTATTTGCTGCAACAATACCGGCAAAACGTTCACTATTTTCCGCCGCTAAACGCAAACCAATCAGTCCGCCCCAATCCTGACAAACTAAAGTAATATCCAACAGGTTTAGCTGAACTAATACTGAGCACATCCAATCAACATGACGTTGATAAGTATAGTCTTTACGTTGAGTCGGTTTGTCTGAACGGCCAAAACCAATCAGATCAGGGGCAATAACCCTATGCCCAGCTTCAACCAATAAAGGGATCATTTTCCGGTATAAATAACTCCAAGAAGGTTCTCCGTGCATTAATAAAATCGGCGCGGCTTCTTTTGGACCTTCATCAATGTAATGAACACGTAATTGCCCACCTTCACTATCATTAACCATCAGATAATTAGGTGAAAACTCGTAACCTGCTAAGTTTTCAAAACGTTGGTCATCGGTTCTTAAAAATTCCATCTTTATTCCTTTATTATTTGAGTTATTAACGCCAGTTAACTTATTTCTTTAATTGCCCGACCTATGCCATCAACGGTTAAAGGGAACATTTTATCGTCGACAATGCGTTTGATCAGTGAAATTGAATGATGATATGGCCAGTGTGTCTCTGGTTGTGGGTTTAGCCAAGCGACTTTATTAAAATGTCCCAGTAAGCGGTACATATATTCGATACCCGGCTTCTCGTTCCAGTGTTCAACACTGCCGCCTTTTGCCGTTATTTCATAAGGGCCCATGGTGGCATCACCAACAAAAATAACTTTATAGTCAGCACCAAACGTTCTGATCACCGCTTCCAAATCTATGGTCTCTTGATAGCGACGATTATTGTCTTGCCAAACTTTTTCATACAAACAATTATGAAAATAAAAGAACTCTAAATGTTTAAATTCACTATGCGCCGCTGAGAATAATTCTTCACAGGTATGTATGTATTCATCCATAGAGCCACCGATATCAAAAAACATCAGTACTTTTACTGAGTTGTGACGTTCGGCTTCCATATGCACATCTAACATGCCGCCATTTTGTGCGGTAGCACGAATAGTGGTATTAATATCGAGCTTCTCACTGGCACCCGTACGGGCAAATTTCCGCAATTTTTTCAGCGCTAACTTGATATTTCGAGTGCCAAGTTCACGGTCTTGATCAAAGTTTTTAAATTCTCTTTTATCCCAAACTTTTACCGCACTATTGTTCCGATTTTCAGCTTGTCCAACTCGGATCCCTTCTGGGTTATAACCATAAGCACCAAAAGGTGATGTGCCTCCAGTACCTACCCATTTATTACCACCCGCGTGACGCTCTTTTTGCTCTTCTAAACGTTCTTTTAGCGTTTTCATTAATTGCTCAAGACCACCTAGCGACTTTAATTGGTCCTTTTCTTCTTGAGATAAATGTTTTTCAAACTCTTTTCTTAACCAGTCTTCAGGCAAGATCTTATCAAAAACATCAATGTTTTCGATGCCTTCAAAATACTCCGCAAACGCGCCATCGTATTTGTCATAGTGAATTTCGTCTTTAACCATGACAATTTTAGCCAGTTGATAAAGCGCTTCGACATCAGCAAATACCACACCTTTTTTTAATACCGCAATCAGGTCTAACAGTTCGCGTAAACTGCACGGCACCTTGTGTTTTTTTAGCGTTAAAAAGAAATCAATAAACACCAAGGATTACCTATTTCTACGGCTAATAAAGGCTAACTTTTCCAGTAAGGAAACATCTTGTTCATTTTTCAGTAACGCACCAAATAAAGGAATAATGTCAGATTTTTTATTGAGTAAAACGTCTTGTGCAACATCATCGGCAACCAGTAATTTTAACCAATCGATTAGCTCAGAGGTTGACGGTTTTTTCTTAATACCTTGTAAGTCTCTTAATTCAAAAAACACTTCTAATGTTTGAGTAAGTAAGTCTTGTTTCACATTAGGGTGATGAACGTCGATAATTTTTTCCATTTCAACTTTGGTAGGAAACTTGATGTAATGGAAAAAACAACGTCTTAAAAACGCATCAGGTAATTCTTTTTCATTATTTGAAGTAATAATGATGATCGGCCGTTGTTTAGCCTTAATCACCTGTTGGGTTTCATATACGAAGAACTCCATTTTATCGAGCTCTTGCAATAAATCGTTGGGAAATTCGATGTCAGCTTTATCAATTTCATCAATCAACAAAATCGGGCGTTGCTGCTCTTCAAAAGCCTGCCACAATTTGCCTTTAACGATATAATTGGAGATATCATGCACACGCTCATCACCCAATTGGCTGTCTCGTAAGCGAGAAACCGCGTCATATTCATATAAACCTTGTTGCGCTTTGGTGGTCGATTTAATATGCCATTGATATAATTTACAGTTCAATGACTTTGCCAACTCTTCGGCTAACTGGGTTTTACCTGTGCCAGGTTCGCCTTTAATTAATAAAGGTTTTTCTAAAACGATTGCGGCATTTACCGCTAAACGAAGATCGTCTGAAGCGATATAGTTTTCTGTACTATTAAACATGGTGTTACCTATTTATTCGGACCTGGGAAAAAGATATTAGTGGTTTGTTGATACTGGTGATATTCAGGGCGTTTTTGCAGCGAGTAAAACTCCGCCGGTACTGCGCCAGTATAATAAACTAAAGTGGTGTACATCATCCGCGATGCAAGCAAGGCTCCAATGCCTAACAAACCCCAAATGATTAAAGATTCTTGTTGATATAATACCAACCATGACGGAATAGCAGCAATGACCAAACCATTCCAGACCATCCATTCAGCAAAATAATTGGGATGACGGCTATATTTCCATAAGCCAACATTGCAGACTTTATTTTTCAGTCCTAACGCTTTCATTTTCTTCAAAAACGCCAACTTTTGCATATCAGCAATGCTTTCCATAACAAAGGCACTCAGCCAGACAGTCAGACCAATAACTTCATATATTGACACCGCAGCATCAGGGTTTGAGGCAATAATAAACGCCGGTATTGCCAAGAAAGAAGCATTGGCTAAACCTTGTAATATCGCTTCAACTTGCATGGCTAAGGCGGTATTAGTTTTACCGGCTTTTTGCCAACGGCGTTTTTGATATTCATAACGGGGAAGTTCTGTATTTAAATACCCTAACTTCAATAATTTCAATGCGCCAAGTCCCATCCGGCACCCAGCAAAAATGTACGCCATGCTAACCACAGCAACCCGCATGCTATCACCATCACTATATAGCCAAGTTAATATACCAATTAACGTTAACCCCCACGGCCAGCCGATATCAACATAAGACATTCGGCCGGTTCGCCATGTCGGAAGACAAACCACCAAAGCAAAGAGCAATAATTGTAAGAGACCATTTATCAAGCCAATTTCTGCGAAATTTTCAGTGAATAACAACAGTGCCCAACCAGCAATAAACAACAGTAACGGGGTGAAATACTTCATGCTTTTAACCTTTATTACATCTTGTTTTTTAAAGAACTTGAATAGCCACAGGTGTACCATTAAACGCGGCATTTCCCGTCAGGGTATCTACTCGATCAGCATCGGTTAAATCATTGATGCTAACCCCAGGCTGTGTAGCAGCAACCGTCATTTTAGTGCCTTTTTGGTTATGGCCCCAACCTTGTGGCATGCTCACTACACCTTGTTGAATGTCATCGGTGATCACCACTTCAATTTCAACTTCACCAACGCTTGAACTCAACTTAACCACTTGCCCTCTCACTAACGCTAATGCTTCAGCATCTTGTGGATGCACTTCTAAAGTACAAGGATTTTTACCCTTTACTAAACGGTCAGAGTTTTGCGTCCAAGTATTATGGCTTTTCACCAAACGACGACTGATCAAGTCAAACGGGTAGCTTTTATCACGCGCAGGCTGTGCTATTAAAGCATCTAGCCTTGGTAAATCGTCGAGATATAATTGTGGTGCTAACTGCACTTTACCGTCAGCGGTTTTAATTCGTTGTTCAAGACAAGGCATTAATGGCCCAATATCAATGCCATGAGGATTATCTATTAGCTTTTGCAAACTCATACCTTGTTCGCCATAGAGTCCTTTTTTCAATTCCATATCAAGGATGATTTCAGGGGTTATTTTTAACATCGGATCATCAGCAGGAGTATCTGTCATCAACGCAGAAATTTGCTGTAAAATTTGCCAATCACTACGTTGTGACGCATCTTTTTCAAATAACGGTGCTGAATATTTAACGGTATTTCTCACCGAGAATGAATTGAAGAAAATATCATAATGAGAATTTTCAACACCTGTGGTGCCGGGTAAAATGATATTGGCGTATTTGGTGGTTTCATTGAGATAAATATCCACCGACACCATATAATCTAAACCTTCAAATGCTTCCGCAAGTTTATGGCCACTTGGCGCTGAAAGCACCGGATTTCCTGCCACAGTGATTAAGCTTTTTATTTGCCCTTCACCGGGAGTGGTAATTTCTTCGGCTAAAACCGCGACCGGAAATTCACCATTAAAAAACGGTAACTTCCTCACTCTTGATGAATATTGTCCAAAAGAGCTTTTATGGCCTTTTTTATAATTTCGTAATAAATCAAAAGCGGGTTGTGGAAACATTGCTCCACCCGCTCGGTCAAAGTTACCGGTAATAATATTAAAAACGTTGGTTAACCATTGGCATAAACCACCAAAGGTTTGGGTAGAAGCTCCCATTCGGCTGTAACAAATGGCTGATTCTGCCGCCATCATTTCATTGGCTAACGTTTCAATAGCTTCGGCTTCAATACCAACATGTTCAGCCACTGCTGTTGGTGAATAATCTTTTACCACTCGTTCAAGCTCATCAAGCCCTTCAACCATAGTGGCTAAATGGCGCAAATCTACGCCACTGTTAGCAAATACACAGTGGATCATCGCTAACAGCAATAAGGCATCTTTTTCCGGACGGATAAACAAATGTTGATCAGCAATTTTAGCGGTGCGGGTACGACGCGGGTCAACAACAACGATTTTCCCGCCACGTTTTTGAATGGCTTTCATCCGGCCAATAACATTAGGCGCTGTCATCATACTGCCATTGGATACCACAGGGTTGCCACCAATGATCAACATAAAATCAGTACGATCAATATCAGGTACAGGAATTAACATGCCAGCACCAAACATAAAATTAGCAGCAACATGATGAGGCATTTGATCAGCAGAAGCAGAGCTATAACGATTAATCGTGCCTAAAGACTTCATAAAAGGCTTTAAGAACATCGCATTGCCGAGGCTGTGAGCATTAGGGTTACCTAAATACACCGCCAAAGCATTTTTACCATGTTCACTTTGAATGCCTTTAAACTTCTCAGCTATTTCAGCAAACGCTTCTTCCCATGAAATATCTTCCCAACCAGTGGCTGTACGTCTAATAGGTGTTTTAAGACGATCTTTATCGGTATAAAAGTCTTGTAAAGCAGTTGCCTTTGGACACATGTAGCCTTTGCTAAAAGGGTCTTGTTGATCGCCCTTAATCGACAGTATTTCTTTGTCTTGATACTTAATTTCCAAGCCACACATGGCTTCACAAATATTACAGTTTCGATAATGTGTATTAATGTCGCTCATATGGTGACCCTATTAACTATTTGACTGCTTGGTTATTCATTTATAGAAAGACCAATTGGCTTAAAATTTTTCTTCTATCCATTTTTTTGTCAGGCCAATGGTTACCATGGCTTTAAGTTTAAATAGCGCCATGCCATCACCATCTTGCGGTACAGCTTCGCCACAACGTGGATCTGAACGTTGCAGTGCTCCAGTCATTTTGTGGTCAATTGGTATCGGATCACAACCATGATCTGATTCACAGATAAAGTCCCACTTTTCTCTCGCTGGTGCATGGCAAGCAAAACAGTTGCCGTCAAAGCGGTTTACGACATCAACAAAGCCACGTTTACCAATGGTGGTGCCTTCTTCATCCACTTGCAGTTCAAAAAACTCCCAATCGCCTGTTGCTGGAGAAGCACCGGTTTCACGCTTAACCATCACCTCTGTGGGTACAAGTTGTACAACCGAGCCAACTGGGTATTTAGCGCCTTCAGGGTTATTTGCTGCGGCTAACGTACTATCAACATCACCTAACAGGTTATCAACATAAAAGTGTCTTACTGGGTTCATATCGCGGATACAGCTAAAACTGTTCTCATCAATATTGACCTTTTGCTCAGTAAGGCTCGCTACTGCTGCTTTTATTTCAGCGACGACTTCTTGCTCAGTCGATTCTGCGTGCACGGTTAAAGACGCTATAGTGAACAACATCACCACACTGATAACTTTACTGACAGTTTTGCTTATTAGTTTATTGTTTATGTTCATTTTTATTCTCATTTTAAGTAACCTAAATCTACTCATTTAACTCAATCAGCTACAGCTTAACGATTAATTTGCCTTTGTTTTGCCCGGTAAAGAACAAATTCAAGCCTGTCATTGCCGACTCAAGCCCT